>Ga0307507_10001839_pt1 | contig 46458 bp, 11 predicted proteins | sample 7_EM_MG_FD_207223 | JGI IMG/M metagenome (GOLD analysis project Ga0307507, IMG submission 207223) | Populus trichocarpa ectomycorrhiza microbial communities from riparian zone in the Pacific Northwest, United States - 7_EM | ecosystem: Host-associated > Plants > Roots > Unclassified | place... | reverse complement strand
AAAGCGTATGCGGCAGGGGCCGTATGGCGTAGCGTAGGTCACCTGACTACCTACGGCCCGATAGATAGCCCGACCTTAGCCCCCCCCTATTTAGGCACCGCGATCCTTACGATCCTCTGCGAGGAAGAAGACACGAATAAACCAAGAACCAGTTACCTTATATTGCAATTGCAGTACCCCCCCGGGTGATACCGACAAAAACTAACTTATCTAATTATATACTAGGGAGAGTGTTATTGCAATATAATAAGAATGGTAAACTATACCTAGTAGCCTTTCTCTCCTAAAAACTCGCCCCTACTAAATTAAACTATAAGATATACAATAAGGAACTGCTTATAATTATTAAATGCTTTAAATAATGGCGTTTTAAGCTAAAAGGATTATTATTTCTAATATATATATTAATGGACTATAAGAACCTATAATACTTTATAACTATAAAACAATTAACGTAGCGCTAAATTTATTAGGCCAAATACCTCTTATAATTTAACTTTAAGATTATATATTAACTAGGCAAACTTAATTAAAAGCCTAATATATTAATATAACAATTATAGGACTTACCTGCAAATGCTTTAGATAAACAGATTATAAATTAATTATAGATCTTACTGCCTCCTAAACGTTTTAAAAAACTATATCCTATATTTCTAGATATAGAACTTAATAAAAATAAATAGGAAATTAATAAATAGGAAATAGAAATTAATAAGCTAATAAAATACAAATATAAGAATGATATATAGATAATAGATATAATAAAAGCAATTTAAATAGGAAAATAATAGTATAAGGATATTATACTTGCTAAATACAAAACTTAAAACAACTAATTATACTATTAATAGAAGATAATAGTCCCAAATTCCAAACCTTTATAATTTAAGATACTTAAATTTATATACAACTCCCCTATAGTAGGGCATCCTGGCTATATAAAGACTTATAAAATTATTTAATAAGCATACTACTAGCCTATAATGCACGACTACGTATAAAAATATATTTAAGTATATAGGATATATGTGCGTGGGAAGACCTCTTATATAAAAAAGCAAGGAGTACTTTAACCGCTACTAATTCCAATATAAAGATGGCGTAACATCTTAATTAACTTTATAGTTAACTTGCCTAGTAGTAATAGGTTTATAAATATTATAGTAGTTATTAACCGTCTTATAAAAATGCGATATATAATTCCCATAAACTTAATTAATACAATATTAGTAGCTAAATATTTCATTAAGTATGTTTTTAAGCTACACAGACTTCCTAACTTAATAATATCCAACTATAAAAGCTAGTTTGTTTTAGACTTCTAGTAAGCTCTATATAAATAATTAAGTATTTAAATATAACTCTTAACCACATTCTATCCAGAGATAGATAGTTAAACTAAAATTATAAATATACTGCTCCCACCCATAAGATAACCAGAAAAAATAGCTACCCTTAGCTAAGTTTACTGCGAATAATACAATAAATATATTAATAGGCGTAACACTATTTTACGTAACCTACAGACAAAACCCTTAACTTAGATTTAAACTATAACCTAAAATTAATATAATAGGACCCATGATTAAACAGATCCAGTTAATTAATATATATAACTTTACTAATTAAATAAAGCAGTTAACGAAACTATTACAAAGTAAATTAATGTACGCTTAAATGGTACAAGAATGGTATACAAATAAAAGACGAGCTCCTATATAGGACTTTAAGGAAGGTAATATGGTTTACCTAAATATATAAAACCTGCGGACTTAACGGCCCTTAAAGAAACCTAATTAGAAGTTTATAGGCCTATACCAAATTAAGAAGAAACTAAGCCTATACGCCTATAAGCTTAAACTGCCAACTAAGATAAAAATACACTTAATATTTTACGTAAGCTTATTACAACCTTTAAAAGATAATCCTATAATTTATAAAATCCCACTGCCATCTTCTATAATTATTAACAACGGTAATAGTTTGTACTTTATTAACTTAAGTAATAATATATAATAAAAAATATAATTTAAACAATTTAAACTTCTTATTAAGTGGAAAGGATATAAAACATAAACCTAGGAAATCTATAACCAGATTAAGGCCAACATGCCTTCCTTAGTAAAAGAATTCTATAAGAACCATCCTGTGCAGCCTACTTTGGCTAGATAGATACAATATAAAGGTAAACAATTACCACCTGATATAAATATATGAAATATAATAGTAGGAAACTTAAAATTAAAAAGAACTTAAAATGCACTATAATGCTTATAACGCAATTATATAATACGCAATAGGTTATAAGTCTTAACTAAAATTAAATTATTTAGACCTTCGGTTAAAATGGTGGGTACTATAATAGGACTAGCCTAGTTATAGTAGGAATGTCTTAGTAAAACACTTAACAGATAAATTCCAACGCTTTAATTAAATTCCACCAAATTCCGCCAACTTAATTAAATTCCACTAAATTCCACTAATGTAATGGAATTTGGTTGAAACCTATTAAAATCCGCGTGGGCTTATGCCCACGCGTCTGCTGCTAAGACCCTAAATATTTAGTTACAAGTTTCCTATATTCCTTTCTCTTCTTTATATAACGTCTTGTATTTAGCAAGAGCTATATACCCTTAGATTAGATAGAATTTATATTATTCCTTCAAATCTTTCCTAAAGCCTCTTCGCGTCCTTACAGGCAGTCTTTTATAAAGTGGTTTTTCTAGCTATATAAAAAGCAGGCTCCTTAATTAATAAGGGCCTGTCTATAGGGGTTGCTATATATAGGTTAAGTATTCGCCAGACCTATAGTAGGGCTAGCTCTACGGCTAGCTGCTAGGTTAATAGTAGGCGGTACGGTTAGTGCTATAGGGGTTACAGATTTTACTAAGGCGCTACGGCCTATTCTTATAGTACTTATATTCTAGTTAGCAGAGCTTCTAGTTTTATACTACTTGGTACGTGCCTTAATTTGGCAGAGGCCCTAGTTAATAGCTAGGCACTAGTCTATAAGTTCTTTTAATGTCTATATAGTAGTATAAACCAGTAGTATGGAGCGCTATAGGTCTAGGATAAGCTTGTTAAAGAGGTCTAGTATTAAATCTTCCTAGGGGATTTAAGCCTGTCTAGTGTTAGCGACTCAGTCAATCGAGGCACGAGCACGGCAAGAGGAACGCGCAAGCCTGTACAATTGGTAGTCTATAAACGAGGATCCAAAGCTAGAGAAAGGAAAGGAGAAGAAGGGCAGCGTCGCTCGAAGTCTTATACAATCCCCAAGTCACGTGAGCTCACGTGACTCTGCGTCTACCATAATCCACCGTTTTCCACCAGCGCCGTAACATCTAGCTAGGTATAGAAAGCGGGTTTAGAAGATTAAAAAGGTCTCTATTGTTTTTATATTAAGGGCTTTATAATTAAGGCGGGCGTTTTATATCTTAAAGGGGTCCTTATAAATAGAAGACAGATAGTTAATTATCTCTTCTTTAGAGAGGAAGGGGTCTGCCAAGTCCTAGGTATATCGCGGATGTAAATACATCTGTATATCCTTACCCGTACGGCCAAAGATATAGGCTATTTTAGCTTAGGTAGTAGGGAAGTAGTCTGCATTAACTTTAAGCTTATCTCGTAGTTAAAGCTTCTAATTATTAAATATAGGGTTAGTTCCATCTGTAAGCAATAGGGGGTCCACAACCTTTACGGACCGCGATGATGCTAATGCTATATATTAGGTTAGGGCCTTAAGGACTATAGTAAGTCTCTAGGTGCCTAATAACTCCTTACTAAGTATAGGGGTATCTTTAGTTTTAAGCAGCTTTTAAAGCTGTTTAATTTTAGTATTTGCTGTTACTAGCTCTTCCTAGGGGGTTAAAACGGCGACTGTTTTACTATTAGAGGTATTTATAGGTCCTACAGCAGCTTTGTCAGCTGCTATATTTCTTGGCATAGTGGTAGGGGTATTAGGTAATTTCTAGTATTTGTTTATTTCCTAGGAGTTCTAGCCTATACGTGTTCTATTCTTACGTTTCGCGTTCTAATTTGTATTTTTTTAGTTCTTAGGGGTCTGTCCTGTGTCCTTATAGTCCTAGTAATGTCCTTAGGGTCCTATTCTATATCCTTATTCTATTTATAGCCTTATAGATATATTTAAGTTCCTTTTTAGAAAGAAAGAGTAGTATGAGCTTTGGATAATGTTAGCGACTTAGTTAATTAAGGCATAAGTACGGCAAGAAGGTCGCGTAAGCCTGTATAATTGGATTGTCTATAAATAAGGATCTAAAGTTAGAGAAAGGAAAGGGGGAAAATAGAAGTACCGCTTAAAGCCATATATAATCCTCTAGTTATGTAATGGCAAGTTGCGGCAATCTAATAGCAATTTGCCAGTACTATAACAGCTAGCTTAATTAAATTCCACTAAATTCTACTAATGTAATGGAAATTGGTTAAACCCTATTTTAAAACCTGCGTGCGTTTATGCCTATGCATCTACTGCTAAAACCCTTAAATATTTAGTTATAAGCTTCCTATATTCCTTTCTCTTCTTTATATAATATCTTATTCTCTATAAAAGCTATATACCCTTGGATTTAGATAGAATTTATATTATTCCTTTAAATCTTCCTTAAAGCCTCTTTGCACCCTTATTGTTAGCGACTTAGTCAATTAAGGCACGAGCACGGCAAGAGGGACGCGCAAGCCTATACAATTGGTAGTCTATAAACGAGGATCCAAAGCTAGAGAAAGGAAGGAGAAGAATAGCAGCGCCGCTTAATATTTTATGCGGTCCTCAAGTTATGTAACCCGCGTCTACCGTAATCTACGTCTGCCAAGATCCACCGTTTTCCACCAGCGCCGTAACATTACCCCCCCCCCCCTCCGAAAAAGCCTGCCCTCAGGCTTTGTATGTCCGTGTTATGTCTATAGGGTATTCTTGTCTTTATGCTTAATAGGCAGCCTATTATCTTCGCTATACTAGCACTCTATCTACTTATTAAGGTACTTTAGGGGTCCGGGTTTGTTAGGGTATTAGTTATAGAATTCTTTAAGCCTCTAGGGGCAGCCTATAAAGTTCTAGGTAGGGTACTAGGTTAGGTCTAGATTATAGCCTTTCCATTAAACACGGTATTATAGCGTTCCTCATACTAGTTTATAGGCTAGTATTTTATTAACTTCCCATTTATCGTTGCTATTAACTTAAATTGGCAGGGGAGGCTTATTCTTTTGTCTAAGTAGTGGGTTATTTACAGCCTTCTGTAGTTTATCCGGCGAAAAGATAGGGTAAACCTTAATTAAGTCTAGGAGCTTAACCTTATACAAGTTGCCTTCTTTATTAAGGATCTTATATAGTCCTGCTATCTTATAATCTAGCTTACGGCTAGGCCGTTCTATCTTTTAGTTCTTTATTATAACCTAGACCCTATTATCTACGGTAAAGTTAGGCTCGCGCCTATGCTTATTTGCCTACTATTCTATTAATTTCTGGGCCTTTTTTAGGTTCTTATAGGCTACCGTCTAGGCCTTTTCTAGGCGTTTGGCGTATTGCTAGGCTTCTTTATAAGATAGTTTTTTGCGTATGGTCTATAGGCCTTCTGGTCTATTCTAGTTAAAGCTAGTATAGGGTAAATATCCTATTTCTAGCTGAATAGGTGTAAACCCCGTGGAGTTATAGGGTAGGGTTGTCTGGGCGTAGTCTATTAGTGGTAGTAATTCGCCCTAGTTATTCTAAAAGTAGTTAATAAAGGGCCGAAGTCTCTAGTCTAGGTATTAATTTATAATCTCCGTCTAACCGTCTGTCTGGAGGTGGTATGCTATAGAAAGCTTTAGCTTAATGCTAAGAATCCAAGTAAACTTATTCTAGAAAGCTGATATAAACTGCGGCCCGTGGTTAGATATAATAGTATCTAGTAGTCTATAAATTTAGTAGACATAATAGATATATAGTTGGGCTACATCCTTAGTATTAATATCCTTGTGACAGGGGATTAAAAACGGGCGCTTGCCAAAATAGTTAACTAGGATTATTACCATATTATATCCGTTACGGTCTATAGGCAGCTTGTGGAAGTCTATAGAGATATGCTGCTAAGGGCGTTCTAGTATTGGGAGTGGCTTTAATAGTCCTAGAGTCTTGTCTCGCGGAATTATAGACCTATAGCAGTTATTGCAGTTCTATATATAGCGGTTAATATCTATAACTATTCTGGGCCAGTAATATCGGTTACTAATAATTTTGCGGGTCTTATTCTTTTTAGGGTAGGCCATAGAGACCTAGGCATATGCTTTGGTAATAAGCCAAGTCTATAAGTTCTATTCCTTTACTACTACTAGCCGTTTCTGATGCTTAAGTAATCCATTTTTAAGGGACTATAGGCTGATAACGTTCTTTGCCTTTTTACGGTACTCCTGTAGAGAAGGGGCCGTATGGTTTATCTATAGCAATTTATTAATTAAGTTAAGTCCTAAAGGGTTAATAGGATATATCTCGGCGCCTAAGGAGTCTGTACTTAGTTCTACCTATATCTAGGGGTTAAGGTGCTCTAGTTGTAGTAGTGTCTAGGTCCGTAATAAGATCTTTATAGCCATCTGGTTACCTAGGTCTTGTTTACACCTTATAAGAGTATCCGTATGGTTTATAGCGCCTGGTCTATATATAATTAAGAAGTTAAACTAAGATAGGATATCCGCTTAGTGTGCCTACTAGGCTATAAGGGCCTTGGTTATTATAAAGTATTCTAGGGCCTTATAATCCAAAACTACCTTAATAGGCTTAGGGGTCCCCTCTAGCTGTATACGCTAGTGCTAAAAGCTAGAGATAATAGCTAGCATTTCTTTGTTATAGATGTGGTAGTTTAGCTCGGCATCTATTATAGTCTTTAAATAGTACGCAATAGGGTGCTATTCTCCGTCTAGTTGCTTCTGGGAAAAAACACCAGCTATCGCGCTATTTAAGGCATTAGTTTCTAGCATTAAGGGCCGTTTTGGGTTAAAGTGGGTAAGTAGGGGAGCCGATACTAGCCGTTTTTTAAGCTTATTAAAGGCCTGTATATATATAGCGTTAAAATAGAAGGGCTGGTCTTTCCTAGTAAGACGGTTAAGAGGCTGGGTAATCCTGCTGTAGTTCTTAATAAAGCGTTAGTAGAAGTTACAGAAGCCTAAAAATAATTATACCCCCTTTACGGTTCGTGGGGGTGCCCACTAGTTAATTATAGCCGTTTTCTCTGGGTTAGCCTTAACTCTATCTATACTAATAATAAAACCTAAGTACTTTATACGCTTAACACTAAATTCTAACTTCTTAATATTAGCCTGGAGGCTAGCCTTGCGGAGCCATTATAGGACTTTATAGATGTGCTCCTTATGTTCTAGCTTATTCTTAGAGTAAATTATAATATTATCTAGGTAGGCTATATAGAAGTTGTTAAGGTAGTTAAAGAGTATATTGTTTATATACCGCTGGTACGTAGCTGGTCCGTTAGTTAGTCTAAAAGGAAGTACTTTATATTTATATATTCCGTAACGGGTCCAAAATATAGTAAGATCTTCTAATCTAGGGTCTATCCTAATTTAGTAAAAAGCCTAACAGATATTAAGCTTAGTAAAAATCCTAGCTTTACTTATTTGGGTTAGAGTCTCCTTAAGTAAGGGCAGTAGATAGCGGTCCTTGCGGGTTATATTATTAAGTTTACGGTAGTTAATGCAGAAACAAAGTCCTCTATTTAGCTTTTTGGTAAAGAGAATAGGCAAGTTAAAAGGGGCTTAACTAGGCTTAATAAAGCCCTTATTTAGGTTATTAATAAGGTACTGCTTTATAGCCTATAATTCGGCAGTAAACTGCTAATAAAGGGGGCTATAACTAAGGGTGTCTTCCTTATCTGGCTTAATCTCAATCTTATAGTCGTATGGTTGGTAAGGTGGGAGTATATTGGATACTACCTTAGAGAATATGTCCTTGAATTTCTGGTGTTAACGGGGTAGTTTCTGTTCTACCAGCTCCTTATCTATAAGCTTACTTTCCTGTCCGCTAAGCTCGCTTTCCTTTTCCTTAATTATTTAATTAATTTTATATAAGCTGGTGGTAAAGGCAACGGTATTAGGTTGGACTAAGTTCTAGTAGAATCTTACGGCGCTAATACAGCAGATATTAACTGGGGGAAGGTCCATAGGTTTCTTTACAGACTTTTATTGGGCCGTATTTTATAGAATAGGGTTTATAGTCTTCCTCAGCTTATATTCTATTTTCCGTAAGTTGTCCTTCCAGTCTATTAGTTTAGTATAGCGTCCGGTATTCCTAGCCTTCCTTTATAGCTGCGTAGGGCCTAAGTTCTCCGTAGGGGACTTAGCTAGGTCACTACTGATTTCCTAGATCTCTGGTGTGGGTGGCGTAACATAGGTGGTCTGGGGGCGGCGTAGTATATAAATCCGTTACGGATTAAGCTGTATATCTTTCTTAAAGGCCTGGTCCCTACGTATAGCATCAGCCTAGTAAATAGTATTAATTTAGGGCCGTATAAGGTTCTCTATTATAATACTAATTTCTTTTATAAAGGAAGGGATTGGGGGTAGGGATTTGGGCCAGATAAGCCGTCTACTCTATACGTTAAGCTGTAAGCCTAAATAGGCTAGCTATTTTCTTCCTAAGATTATATTGTGGCTTCCTAGGTCTGTAATAAGAAAGGGGATGTTATACTGCCTTTGTCTATTAACACGGAGGTAGATCCGTAAGATAGTCGTAATAGGTAGTTCTATCCGTCCATTATACCCGCGAATAGGGACTAGTTTAGGCAGTTCTTCAAGAGGCGTATTTAAAAATTTAGCTAGCTTTACGGCGTACTGGGTATCTATTAAGGTAAAGGCATTCGCTCCAGAGTTAGCTAAAGCGGAGGTTAAAACTTAATATCTATTATAAAATAAAGTATAAGGGATAGTGTAGCTTCTTCCACCAACTAGCTGACTTAGATTAATATATAATATATTAATTCCTTTTAACCCTAGAGAGGAGTCTTTCTCTAAAATTCCTCTTTTTCTAGCTCTATGCTATTCTCCTAAATTAATAGAACCTTGCCTGTTTTTGCCTTTATCTAGCAATTCTTTGTAAAGTGGTCTTTCTGGCCGTATAAGAAGCAAGCTCCTTGGTTACTAAGGGCCTGTTTATAGGGGTTGTTATATATAGGCTAAGTATGCGCCAGACCCGTAGTAGGACTAGCTATATAGCTAGCTGCTAAATTAACGGCGGGCTGTACGGCTAGTGCCGTAGGAGTTGCAGATTGTGCTAGAGTATTACGGGCCGTTTGCGTAGTGCTTGTAGTTTAGTTTGGAGAGTTTCTAGCTTTATGCCGCTTAGCTTATGCCTTAATTTAACGGAGGCCTTAGTTAATAGATAGGTAGTAGTCTATAAGTACTTTTAGCGTCTGTATAGTAGTAAAAACTAGCAGTATGGTGCGCTGTAGGTCTAGGGTAAGCTTGTTAAAGAGGTTTGGCATTAGGTCTTTATAGGGAATTTAGGCTTAGCTGGCTAGGTATAGAAAGTGGGTTTAAAAGGCTAAAAAGGTCTCCATTGTTTTTATGTTAAGAGCTTTATAATTAAGGCGGGCATTCTATACCTTAAAGGGGTCCTTATAGATGGAAGATAAGTAGTTAATTATCTTGTCTCTAGAGAGGAAGGGATCTGCTAAGTCCTAGGCGTATTGCGGACGTAGGTGTGTCTGTACGTCTCTACCAGTACGGCTAAAGACGTAGGCCATCTTAGCTTAAGTAGTGGGGAAGTGGTCTGTATTGACTTTAAGCTTGTCCTATAATTAAAGCCTCTAGTTATTAAATATAGGGTCAGTTCCGTCTATAAGTAACAGGGGGTCTATAACCTTTACGGACTGCGACGATGCTAACACTGTACGTTAGGCTAGGGCCTTAAGAACTATAGTAAGTCTCTAGGTATCTAATAACTCCTTGCTAGGTATAGGGGTGTCTCTGGTTTTAAGTAGCTCTTAAAGCCGTTTAATTTTGGTATTAGCTACTATGAGCTCTTCCTAGGGGGTCAAGACGGCGACTGTTTTACTATTAGAGGTATTTACGGGTCCTGCAGCAGCTTTGCCAGCTACTATATTTCTTGGCATAGTAGTAGGGGTATTAGGTAATTTTTGGTGTTTATTTATTTTCTAGGGGTTCTGGTCCATGTGTGTCCTATTCTTAAGTTTCGCGTTCTATTTGTGTTCTTTTAGTTCTTAGGTCTGTCCTGTCCTTATAGTCCTAGTAATGTCCTTAGGGTCCTATTCTATGTCCTTGTCCTATTCGTGGTCTTATAGATAGATATATTTAAGTTCCTTCTCAGGAAGAAGAGTAGATGAGCTTTGGATAATATTAGCGACTTAGTTAATTAAGGCATGAGTACGATAAGAGGGACGCGCAAGCCTGTATAATTGGTAGTCTATAAACGAGGATCCAAAGCTAGAGAAAGGAAGGAGAAGAATAGCAGCGCCGCTCGATATTTTATGCGGTCCTCAAGTCACGTAACCCACGTCTACCGTAATCCACGTCTGCCAAGATCCACCGTTTTCCACTAGCGCCGTAACACTTATACTATATTATATTAAAATAACTATTATTAAAAATAGCAAATAAACCTAAATCCCTTTTAATAACTATAAGTATTATATCCCTAGTTAGGGAACAGTTAACTATAATATAATAATCCTTTATAGATACCTTAGCTTAATAGTAGGCTGCACTAGAAGCCTAATATTAGCAATTAATAGAAGCACTCTATAAAGAACTCCATAATATTAAGGCACTTTTATTAGAGACCCTAATAATAACACCTATAAATAAGATTAAAATAACTATATCTAAACCTAATCTGTTAAACATAAACACTAAACTAACAATAGTAGCTTAGCCTATGTATATAATAAACCCAGCATCTATTATAAAATCTAAAAAGCTTTCTAACCCTCTAATATTTAATAGAAATTAAAATAATTTACATCCCTTTATAACTAAGCTCTATTTTAAACTTTTAATAAACTATAACTAATACCCTATTAAAGCTAGTATGGTTAGCTATAGAATGTCTTATTTAAGTAAAGACGCTATATAAACTATAGATCCATTCTTCCATAATAGCGCCTTTATTAATTTTAAAATCTTTATCTCCCTATTAGAACTAATATATAATAATACTAGCCGCGAATATATAGCTATTACTAAACTTAAAAATCTATAATAATAAAACTAAGACTTTACCAGCTTCTGTTTAAAATTTTTAGGCCTTATTAGTAAACTAGATTAAAATTAAGCCGCTAGAGTTACTACCCTTTAATAAGCTATTTTAGATAATATTAGAGCCTAATTAGTAAGTAGAGAACTGCTAAAAACCCTATCTAAATTTGCTATAATATATTAATAAATTAATAAGGACCTTTAATATAATAAATAAACTTATTCTCTAAAGTTAACTATATCTTATATTTAGAACTCTATAAAACTAGTATATACCCTAAAGCGCAATCCGTTTTTAATACCTAAAAGTCCTATATATAACCCTATAGACCTTAATATCGCTTAATTCCATACACCCTTAGAAACTAAAAAATAAAAAACCTAAGCTATAAATAGAGAATACTTTAGATATGGTAAAAAGGAATATATTTAAAGGAATTACCAAGCCTACCCTTTTAAAAAGATCCGCTAAAGTTCCTCCTAGTCCTTAAATTATACTTACTCTATATATTATACTTAGTTGCTATAAAGCATCTCGCCTTTAGTTAACTTAGAAAATAAATTATTCTAGGGCTAAGTTATGCCTTAGAATAAAAAGTAAAAGAGTATAAGTGTCTAGGCTTTTTTAGCACTAATATATAACATAACTCCCTTAATATACTTAGTAAAATTTAAATACTTAAAAAGTGGAAGGAAGAATAAATCCTTATAGATAGCGGAGCCACTAATATAGGTATTAGTCACACAGGGTGACTCACCAATAACGACTACTCAAGTAGGGTTACAGTGATGTTGGTTAATATGCTTCTTGTTGATTAGGGAAGGGCGAGGAGCTTAAGGCTCCTCGCCACGCTAGTGCCGCGGCAACACGTGATAACACGTAACGACCACTCGTCTTATTCCTAACACTGGCAACTCTTCTTTTGTGGTTGCCATCTATATATAAGTAACAAAATTATATAAAGACACTAAGCTAAAGAGAAGAAGAAGAAGAGGGAAAAGAGAAGAGGAAGGCCATTAGGGGTTAACGCGAATATAAAGGTGTCGCTAAGGCGCTAGTTGTAAGCGAGCCAATAGTGATTTTCCATCCTGGGGATAGAAAATCCTAATTAGCTGGCTGAAGTAAGGGTCTGCAGATTGCAGTAGAACTTGGTAGACAGTTGCGGTGGAACTTTACTCCCTTTTAACCCAACCTTTAACTTGTACACATAGAGTGTTCGTGTTAACAAACGTCTCTAGAGCCTTGTTTGGGTTTGCCTTTATTATTGCATCTGCCAGGTTGTCTTGGCCATTAATCCATCAAATCTTAAAGAGTTCTTGCCGTTTATAGGATTAACAAAGTGCTATAATATTAATTATAAGGCGCTTCTCCTTTGTAGTACCAAGCTTAACTAAGCACTCATAGAGGGAGTATAAGTCGGTACATACGATTATAGGGATAACGGGAAGTTTAAGTCGATCTATAATTATCTTTAGGGTAGTTCTAATTGTAATTGCCATGTTGACTCCGCTAACCATTCTATATATCTCTAACGCTAGAACGCTTCAAGTGACGCGCTTGCTCTTAGTTAAGCTCCAATGGATAAGATTACCATAGATTATAAAGTCGTTTTCTCTAGTAGATTCGTTTATAATAATAATCTTATATCCTAACTAGGAGCTAAAGTCTTTGTTATTTGCAAATAATCCATTAACAAATATAAAGAGCTTGGCGGTGGGAAGATTAATAGGCACATAGAGTAGTCCCCAATCAAGATGGTTTATTTGCTAGTAATAGTAGTACTTTATAAGATGCTCAATTGCCTTAACCTCGACTTTATGGCCTACTCGCTAAAGAACCCTAAGCAATCAGTAAACGGATAGGTGGCCAAAATGATGGTGTAGTTAACGTAACTCTAACTTAGTTAAATGGCTTTAAGCAACACTCTTTTCTAGTTAATAAAGGAGCAACCAGGGGTGACCCTACTTGCGCACAATAGGCACCCGATTATCTCCCTAAACAAGTACATTCTTAAGGTTATTAAGCTTAACGCCTAATTTATCCATATCTCTAATGCAAAATAGAAATAGGGTATTTGTGGGAACAATATGGAAAGTGATGCACCCCAAGGGGGTTTAGATCCTAATTGTGCTAAGAGAGATTGTAGTACCCTTGCTAAAACGAATCGTGTGTTGGCCTGCCGTTAAATGGTTAATCTAAACAGAGCTATTAAGCTGCTAAAGGGCTCAAACTTAAGGTTCTCCTACTATAGATACTCCTACGGCTCTAGTGTCTAGCATAATACTATAGAAGACGTTCGCCAAGTATCTGTTATTAAAGGAGAACGTGGAACTCTCCTATAGCTCATTAAAGATATCTGACTTCGTAATAGAGTGGAGCGTAGATTAGTTATTAAGAATGGTGACGGTTTATATGCCATCTACCTTACCATACTTAGTGAAGTATTAGTTGGGTAAGTAGTCCTTAAATTCTATATCTATAAGGAGCTGTTTGGCCTTATTAACCTTACCCTTAAGATCTTCTACGCCTTTATATTAAACTAGGAAGCTTTAGAAGTAGGCTGTAGTGACCTTACAATTTCCGACGTTTCTTGCACTCTGGCGAAACTTGTTATATACCTTCTTTCGCTTATTAAGAGAATGCCTAGTTAACTAGCAATTTGGTTTCTTATAAACGTAGCACTTCTTCTAGTAATTACTTTGAAATGAACCTTTATAAGGACCTCCACCTTTACTTTATAGTTATTGATTGTACCCTCTGCTATATTGCCTACTACGGCCACCATATATTTAATTAGTCCAGTTGTGATCGTGTTAGTCGGCCAGGTTGTCCAGGTTAATTAAAGTAGACTAAAGTTGGGTATTAAATTGCTGTACTTCTTAAGAGCGTAAAGCAGTGCCAATAAAAGATCTTAGTTGAGCATACACTTCTTTATAAGTATTTACAGGATTAAAGAGAGTAAGATTGCATTCTTTAACGCCTTAGTATGCGCTAATAACTTAATTATATAGGCTGAAATCCTCTTAATATAATTTGGATAAACCACGCTAAATTATCTAAAGTTAATTAAAGAGCTTTTAAAGACAATTAAGCCGAGGGACACCTAAGTTTATAGCAATAATCCTTAGAAAGGTAGTCTCTCTCCATTCTAATATATACTGCTGCTTGTTCTCTTCTGTTTCAAAGTGGCATCTTAATTTATATATCATGCGGTTGAAATCATATCCTTTTCCTACCAAACGATTATAATAGAAGGTACTAGCTCGACCCTTGAGCATAACAGAATAGGCATTGTGGTATTAATTAGACTCTATTCCTACCTTCTAGTAATAGTTATAGAAGATACATAGTTTCGAATTAAGAATATTATATAATTCCCCGCTAAACTTCTTCTCCTGATCTAAATAGAGCTTCGCAAGCTCTATAAGCAATTTTAAACTACCTCTGATTTGAGATTAAGACGGAGGTGGGGTTTGCATTATAGGCTATAGTAGGGACGTAGGTCTGGTCGGTGGAGTCCAAAGGCTATTAAATTATAAAGTAATAGGATCCTGTGCCTGCTCTTATTAGGGTATAGTATTCGATATTAAAGTTATAGGTTAAATTGGATATAGAGGGGTTAAAGGCAGAGGTAGATTCGTCTCTAGAGGTATATTACCTGGGTTTTATCATAAGTTAAGCTTCCTTATAGTACATAGTTAGTGCTTAATTTCTTATGAGGTCCATTTATACTCTTCTTTTACATTAATAACCTACTCCTAAATATTATCTCTAATAGTACCCCTGTCCTTAGGGACAAATACTCCATTCTCCTAAAGGAAGTTATGGAAGTCCCATATAATATCCTTGTTTACGGGGGCCCATATTTCCTTTGTCCATCCAACAAAGTCCTCCTTCATACATTCCCATAGTGCGGTATCGTTGTATTCACTGTCCTTATAATGTGCTATACGGTGTAATAAAAATCCATTTAAGTCTTGTTCATTAGCGTTTGCAAGGTCAATTATGGCTTTGTTCTATATCTTTGGGTTAATGTCTTCCTCATACTTCTTTAGGTAGGTTAACGCCATAGTAGGTGTAGAATTGACGGGGTGTCGTACGTTAAAGGTAGGTAGGATTTTCGGTTTTGTAGGATCTCGTAGGTTTGCTGTTAAAAGGTAGGCAATTTGAGATGTAGTTAACGCGTTTTAGATGTTGACTTAGGACCTTAGGTTTAGTAACACTTCTAACCTAAAGTACTTGACCAAATCTTCGTAAACGTGGTTGTTCTACGTGATGGACGCAACTTGGTATCTCCTAGTACTCAGTAACACTTCTATTACTAGTTTTCCGCAAGTCTAAGGTAGCATAGTATCGCCGGGATCCATTCTATATGAGCGCATATGGCACCCCTGCACGAGACTGTTTTTTCTGTTCGAAAACCTAGCTACTCTGTAGTTGACTGTGTATTCAACTACTAATTAGTGTTGGTCACACAGGGTGACTCACCAATAACAACTACTCGAGTAGGGTTATAGTGATGTTGGTTGATATGCTTCTTGTTGATTAGGGAAGGGCGAGGAGCTTAAGGCTCCTCGCCACGCTAGTGCCGCGGCGACACGTGACGACACGTGACGACCACTCGTCTCATTCCCGACAATAGGCTTTATTAATATAAACTATATAAAAACTTAACGCCTAAACTTAAAGAAACTTAATAAGTCCTAAGGCCTATAAGACTTTAATAGTAAACCCTTAATATATAGTAAACTAACACACTACGCTCTTATAAAATTGTAGATAGGCAAATACCTTAAATATATTACCCTATTTATAATACCTTTAAAGCATTATAAGGTAATACTTAGATATAAATAGCTAAAATAATATAACCCTTTAATTAGCTAGGTTAAAGAAATATTAAGGTTCCGTATAACCTACTACTAAAGTTATTACTTAAAAAACCATTTACCCTATAAATATATATATAACTATTTAAATTTAATATAATATAAATTACCCTTACTATAAACCTTAAGCCAATATAATAAATCTATAACTGCTAATTATAGTAAAGAATATAAAGATGTTTTATTAAAACCCCTTAAATTTTATATAATATAGACCGCATCTTTTATCTTATTAGTAAGAAGACAAGATTATAAAATCTTTACTATAACTATAGAAGATATTAAAAAAGCACTAAAACTAAAATTATATACTAATCCTTAACCCCTTATACCTAAAGAGTACTATAATTTAATTAATAAGTTTAAAAAGCAATTTATAGACTAACTAGCCCTATACTAAGATAAGTATAATTTTAAAATAGAACTTAAGCCTAGTATAATACTAAAGTTTAGTCTGCTATACAGTATATTATAAGAAGAACTGCTTATAATATAATAATATCTTAATAAGCATCTAGAAAAAGAATTTATTTGCCCTAGTTAATCTTTATTTACCTTATCTATACTATTTATTAAAAAGCTAAAAGGAGGCTTAAGATTCTATATTAATTATTAAGCCCTAAATATAATTATAATTTAAAACTAATATCCAATTCCCCTAATTTAAGAGATATTTAACTATTTAGTAAAGGTATAATACTTTATAAAGCTTAATATAGTTACTACCTTTAATAAAATCTATATATATAAAGGAAATAAAAAGTATATAGCTTTTTATATATAATGGGGACTCTTTAAATACCTAGTAATACTATTTAGTATAAAGAACGGTCCTAGTATATTTTAGTAATATATTAATAATACGCTTTATAAATTCCTTAATGTATTTATTACTGTGTATATTAATAATATTTTAATCTATTTATCCTTACTTTCTAAATATTAGAAATATATTAAAATACTATACTTCTAGAGGTCACGCCTACTATATATAGCAGCTGTCCGGCTAACTATGACATATAGATCTAGTGTTTGGGCCATTAGAGAAACCGAGAAGGGCCCCCCTAAATCACTCCTTAAACTACTTTAAAAGGTCTAAACAGCCTGCCTCTAGAGCATAATAGGCGGGTATAAGCGAACGGCCACAGTACTGCTTGAGAAGGAAGCTAATATTCCCCCCCCTATAACTATATATTGAAGCCGCTGCAATGCAAAGGGCGCAAAGTGAACGTAACTCTAATGTTATAAAGTATATTAAGATACGCCTAAATAAACTATAGAGGGACCTTAGGGCGCCTTATAGGAGAACAAACCAATAACCCTAAAGTAGGGAAGAGATATTAGAGAAACAGGTAAAGAAAGCAGAAGAAGAATAGTGCTGCGTTAGGGCCTAGGCCTATATAGAGGAGGAAGGGAGATGCGTAAGAGGCCAGTAAAGACAATAGTAAGAAAGAGAAAGGAGCTAAAGTAGTGTTACAGAACGCGGGCAAGGGCTACAAAGCGTATGTATTTAGGGAGTCTACAAGACGTTGCGCAATCGATCGTAAGGGTCGAGGGCGTAAGGAGGTGATATACCCTCGCGTAGCTGACATAAGCTGTACGCGAGGTGTACGCGAGAGCACGGGGTTCTCCTATAGAGGCCCCTACGGTTGGGTTCCGTGACACTACCCCCCCTCCTATTGAGGCGGAGCTCCGGCGACGCTGTGGTTGCTATATATATATAGGGGGAAATGCTTGGGGTATCTAGAAGAAGGAATATCGTTACAGGTGTGACGGGCTTGTATAAGTGCCTCTGACTTAAAGCTTGTAGGTTGCTACTATGTAAAGGTACTGGGCTATAAAGGGGAAGGAGGCTGTTAGGGACTTAGTAAGGTGCGAGGGTGTTGCTAAGGCGCTAGTAGTAAGCGAGCCAATAGCGATTTTCTATCCCGGGGATAGAAAATCCTAATTGGTTGGCTTCTCCTTAGCGTCTAGAATCTAACTAATTAGACAACTTTAACCGGTGGTTAAAGTTCCTTAACATCTCATCGGAGTAGTTACGTGACGGTAATATATAACGATTTAGCTGTAACGGCTCCTATAGGGGATTAGGTATAAAATCTCTGCTTAGGCCTAGTTTCTATGGGTTTATGTAATAGAAATCGCTAATTAGATCTTTTGTGTTTTTAAAATCTTCCTATAGTTACTATTCTGGCTGATCTATGTCAAATCCTATGTAGGTAGCTTTATAGTAGAGCTGCCGTCCTCTGCCTTTGCCAAAGTATTTAGAGTTAATAATTTGTTTAATGGTCCACTCCTTATAGTTCTTATCTTTATTCTTATCTTAGATTAGTACCGGTGGGGGTTTAGGCTATGTTTGTCCTGGTAGAGGGTTAGGCTGGTAAAGGTATAGTAGCCATAGGTAAAACATGGGCTATATCCTACAGGTGGCTAAGGTAGGCGGGAGCTCTAGTTTATATATAGCTCCTTTATCAATAACTTGTTTAATTTAGTAGGGGCTAAGGTTCTTGTGATTGAGTGACTTTATAGGTCTCTATATGGAGATATTATATGCATCTAACTATACCCAGTCGCCAATACGCATCTCAGGTGGTGGTGTTCTATAGCGGTTAGCAAAGTAAGCTTATTTTACTTGGGCCCAGGCCATCTCTTCTTTACAGTAGTTAAGTAGGTCTTTTATACGGTCTATATATTAATTGGCAAGTAGCATCTTAAGGTGTTTTCTATATAGTAGTTTCTTATTAATAGGCTCTGGTAGCTCTATACTGGATTATAGGTGATATCCTTTGTTTATAAAGAACGGGGTAAGTCCTATAGTGGCTAAGACGTGGTTGTTTGCTATAAATTTACCTAGTGGAAGGTAGTCTACCTAGTTGTCCTAACTATAGGCGACTACCTGTTGTAAGTACGCCTTTATACTAGCGTTAGCGTTTTCCGGTTGTCCTGTAGTTTTATGGTGAAAGGATATAGACATCTTAACGGATATACTAAGGCGTTAGCAGATCCGCCTCCATACGTTAGAGTTAAATTGCGTGCCTTAGTCAGACGTAATAGAGTCGGGTAACCTATATAGTTGGTAGACTTCGCGGAGAAAGGCATTGGCAACGTCGCTTATAGCTACACCTTTAGTTGGGATATAGTGGCGTTCTTTTATAAGTTGGTATATTATCATAAGGATGTTCTTATAGGTTCGGCCATATCGTTTATAAGGTGGTAGGTTAACAATGAAATCTATAGCGATATCTGCCTATCGTTGTATAGGTACTGGTAGAGGGTATAGCAGTCCTTAGTACTTTATGTAAAATGCTTTAGCATGTTTATAGCTATAGTAGGCGCTTATAAAGCGTTTAACTGAGTCTATTATTTTGGGCTAGAAGTAGTATTGGCTGAGAAGCTTATAGGTTTCTCCTTTACCTAGGTAGCCGCTTAATTGGAGGTTGTGAGCCATTTGGATTAGTTGCCGTTATAGGTCTTCTAAGTTGGGGATAAATAGACGGCCTCTATAATAGAGCCTGTTCTCTTTTACTTCTAAGGCTGCCATATCAATCTGGCCTAAGCTTTGGAGGTTAGTAGGCAGTGTATAGGTACTAGCGATCTTTGTGGCAATTAGTTAATGTAGTAATAGGTTAATAGGGGTGTTATATACTGTGGTAATAAGTTTGTTGATTTTAGGGGGTAACTCTAGTTCTATAGTATAAAGCTGAGGGGCAGTTAGTTCTATCTTGGGTAGTATACCTAGGGCTAAGTTTCGTGCTTTTAGGATTATTTGTTGTTGGAATTAATTATAAGGGTTATCTTCTAACTAAGGAAGGTCTTGCGAACGGCGTATTAGGCTATTAGGCTTAGTACCTTATACTCCTAGCCTATATACGATTTTAAAGTTAAAACCAGAGAGGAACTCGTTCTAACGTGCTTAGCGTTAGTTTAGTTGTTTTGTAGTTATAAAGTACTTAAGGTTGCGATAATCCGTAAGGACCTTAGTTAGCTAGTCAGGTTCTGCTAAGGAGAGTTCTGGCTAGAATTCCTTAAACGCTTATATAATTGCGAGGAGTTCCTTATTATAGATCTTATAGTTATATTCTTATGGTATAAGCTTAGATGAGTAGAATGCGACTAGGTAGAGGAGACCGTTATTACCCATCTAGGAGAGAATGCCCGCGTTAATATGGTCTGAGGAGTTAGTCTTAAGATAGAGTTGTTGTCCTAGTATAAAGTAAGCTAGGATAGGTGCTTTGGTAAACGTATCTTTTAAGTTTTAGAACGCCTTTTCGTATTTAGGCGTCTAGATAAAACGTAAATATATTTTTCTTCCTTTTACAGAAAAGCCCTTTATTCGCATTATTGCTATAAGTGATGCTATAACACCTAAGAAGTTGTATATAAATTTCTAATAGAAGTTGGCGAAACTGAGAAAGGCTTATACGTCCTTAATGTAGGTAGGGGTTTGCCATCCGGTAATTATATATACTTTTTTAGGGTCTATATGGACACCCTTAGTAGTAACAATTAGTTTAAGGTATTTTACTTCTATAACTAAGAATTCGCACTTCTTTAAATTAATATAAAGTCCTGCGTTTTTAAGGCGCTATAGGACCTTTTAAATATGCTTAGTATGCTTAAAAGGGTTATTGCTGTAAATAAGTATATCGTCTAGGTACGCGGAGTAGAAGTCGTTAAGGTAGTCCCATAAGGCATTATTAATGTAGCTTTAGAAGCTGCCTGGGCCGTTATATACGCTAAAAGGTATAATGGTATATTTAAATTGGCCAAAGCGTAATGCAAATGCAGTTTTCCATTTATTACCTTCCCGTATTCGGAGGCGGTTAAAGGTGGCAATAATATTGAGTTTAGTATAGATTTTGGCTTGGCTAAGCTGTTTAAGGGTTTTGTATATAAGCGGTATAGGGTATTAGTTCTTGATTGTAATAGCGTTAAGTCCTCTATAGTTAACGCAGAATCGAATACCTCCTCCTGGCTTTTTAGCAAGGAGGATAGAAGCGGCTGCTGGGGATATGCTGGGACGAATAAACCCTTTATTAAGGTACTTATTAATATACTTTTTAACAACTAGGAGTTCGTCTTTTGACATTAGGTAGGGTCTCTTATAGGGCGGCGTTTTTCCTTGTTTAATATTAATGGCATAGTTGTTAGGTTAATGTGGGGGCAGTATATCTACGCTCTTTTATAAGCATATGTTAATAAAGTTATAGTATCTCTTAGGGAGGAGCTTGCGGAGTTCCTTGTTAGTAAGTCCTTTTTTAAGCTTTATAAACTTCTTAAAGTCTAAGGGTGAAAGTCCGTAGAGTTCTATAGGGGTATTATTTTCTAGGAGGTTAACTATGTCTATCCTATTACTATAGAGAACGTGGTCCTGATCTTTGTTAAGCTTATATAGTTATAATTAGGAGGCTGTGGTAACGGTCCAGCCTTTCCTACATGCTATGCGGTAGAAGGCCGCGGCGCTTACATAGTGGCAGTTAGTTATGGGTGGGGTAATAAGGGTTTCCTTAGGTTAATATCCTAGGGAGTAGATAGAGGCGGCTAGGCCATACCCTAGGTAAGTCTCTCTGTAGTATTTAGAGTTAAAGGTTACTTCTCTCTTTTGCCAGTTAATAGTGGGGTTGTGTTATTTGAGCCAGTTTATTCTAAGGATAATAGGTATGACGGTTCGGCTGACTGCACGACGTCGTCACACTAAAATATAAGCAAGACGGATCAAGGTTGTTCCAACGCCGACGACGTACGTAGTCGCCTACTGTACCCTTTTGCTAGCTCCTTATCTTAGTTTATTTATAATATAGCCCCTTATTGCTGCTTGATCTATTGGATCGCTTCTACGGGATCACTAGCCGTGATATTAAACTAAGATCAACCTCATCTGACCTGTAGAGGCGACATAATACTAGGTTCAACGGTCAAACGCGTAGCCGGACAGAGAGCTGGTCTACCACTATGACTACCAACCAACCCACCTTCCAAAAGCCCTGCAACGGTGCAGGCAACTACGACAGCGATTAAGCAGCTGAAAGAAGAGACTGCGGTAATTAGATTAGAAGGATTATCCTAATTACAAATTCAAACAAAAGGAGACACTATAGTAAAAAAGAGCGCATTAAGACCGAGCGCGCTGGAGATAGCCACCAACCCAACCCTGGCAGACCGCGAGGAACCCGTAGATTCGACACTCAAGCCACCAGAGCTCCAACCGTACTATAGCGAGACAGAGCTTTCGGACGATATAAAGAGCAAATGGGACCGTCTTATAATATAATCATTGGACACCAAAGACCCTATATACTTTAAGATAGAGACCAAGAAAGAGTACACGGCTATAACCACCCAAAGTCTATCCGAGATACCTATAACCGAACTCGTAGAGGAGCTAAGACTCTAGGGAATACAAAGGAAGGCAATAGAACAGCAGATCGCTATGCTATGGCGTCTTACCAATAACCACGCGCATAAAGCTCTCAATGCAAAAGAGGAGGCCCAGACAAAGATAGTGGAGCTCAAGGAGCACCTAGACAATAGGACAGACGAGCTCCGCAAGGCCAATTAAAAGATATTAAGGATGGGCCGTAAGGTTACCATACAAGCCCTAGATTGGGAAGATAGCGAGCGAGAAAGTATACTGTTACAGATAATACGAGAAGGGACACCACTCTCTTAGACGAGCAGTAGTACGGGCTTAGGACGTATAGCAAAGTTTCCAGACCCACCTACGCTTATAGATGGGAAAGAACCTACCTATTGGGCCTGGAGTGGCTATATACGAAACAAGCTTTAATCTAATGCAGACTAGTTCTACCAAGATAACCCAGATTAGAAAGAAGATGTAAAGGTAGCATATATTAAGACACGCGTAGGTGGCAAAGCTTATAACTACCTCTCACCCTACTTAGAGGCAGAGCGCGATATGGAACACAACCCTACTAATAAGGAGGTACTCGAGTTCTTGGAGAATGTCTTTAAGGACCTAGATCGTTGGATTAAAGCTTAGCAGGAACTTAAGAGCCTAAAGATGCTATACCTAGGTGACTTTAACAATTTCCAATTTAACTTTATATAACTGGCAAATGTCTCTAGGATGCCATAAAATCAGTAGAAAGAGGAGCTTTATAATAAGCTTTATAACAGCCTACGCGTCTAAATGGAAATTAAGGTAGCTAATAAAGGCTGCAGCTTTAACGCCTATTATAAGACTGCTTAACAGTACGCCTAAAGGCTAAAGCAGTTAGGCAAGGAACAGAACGACTATTAAGTAGTCTAAGCTAAGAGAGCTCCTAGTAAGGACGCCGAAGAAACTAAGAGTCTCCTACCTAGACGGTTCTTAACCCTAGCACCAGCTGCGAAGACAACAGCTACCTGCTTTAACTGTGGTAAGCAAGGACACTATTTTGGGGACTGCCTTACGCTAAAGAAGATAGAAGCCAAGGCAATTAATCAAAGCAAGGAGTACGAGATAGCTACTAACTTAGTAGAGTTGGAAAATAAACAGCTTTAGGCAAAGTCTCTTACCTAGAGCAAATTGGAGCAATCTATATAGCCCCTATGCGGCTTAAGGAGATCCTAGGAGGCACGGCCCTTATAATATAATGTAGAATCGCGTTAGGAGGTGTAGCTCTTAATATAATAAGCCTACTTAATTTAGGTGCAGGTGGCGAGGCCTTTATACACTATAAACTGCGGCTAATTATTAAGCAACGACTATAACCAAAGTTCTACAAGATTAAGGGACGAGGAGTTACTATATCTGGGCATAATAACTAGCAGACAGATATAATTAGATAGCTCTTCAGGGCTAACCTAGTTATAGACGGCTGGTAAGTCCCCACATAGTTCCTATTCTATAATACTAGACGCCACGACCTTCTCATCGGCTGTAAGTGGCTTAAGAAGACTGGGGCCCTAATCAACTGCAAGCACCGCACCTTAGTATGGCCAACTGAGAGAAACTACCACAGTAGGCAGGACGTAATCGTACTAAGAAAAGAGCTCTTACCCCTACCGATCAACAAGGATCACCAGAAGGATGCAGATTAAAGAGACGCACTACTAGATTAAGAGCCTATGCCTACCCCTCAACGCATTTTTAAGCGTATAGCTATAACCAGAGAACCTTAAGGAGAGAGGCGCCCTACTAAAAGCAAATTAGAGCGAACTAAACGGGCTCTATATAACTATAAGCATACCTAGAAGATCAATACCTAAGATATAATTAGGAAGGTGAAGGATCAGCTTTACCTAAGACTAGCTTTACCATTAAAGCTAAGAGTAAAGCAGCCTTCGCCTATTGCGGATATTAGAGCAGTGGATATTGCAGTAGCGGATATCGCGTTACTTAAGGCCAAGAGCTTCTTATGCGAAACGAAGCGTAAGGGCGTAGTAATCAGATCTACTAGCCTCTACGAGATAGAACGGCTGATAGAGGACAGAAAGGGGCAGGACGCCCTACCTAATAATAAGGAAGAACTTCGTCGGCTCGTCTACGAGAAGCTATTACAGCCCTATTAAGGATACGCTGACGGTTTCTTAAAAGCTACCTCTAATACGCTACCACTATATCGCAAAGGGGTGGACCACGATATCGTTCTTAAAGGCAGCAGCAGCGATCTGGCCCCTAGCCCGCTATATAATATGTTATTAGAACAGCTAGAGCTAGTTAAGGTCTACCTACAGGAACACCTATATAAGGGATTTATAGTGCTGAGTGACGCACCCTTTATAGCCCCAGTTCTATTTGCCAAGAAGCCTAAAGGGGGGTGGCGATTCTGTGTTAACTTTTAAAAACTTAATATAATTACCAAGAAGGACCGTTACCCGCTACTACTAATTAAGGAGACGTTAACGAGGCTGTTAAGGGCTAAAATCTTTACCAAGCTAGATATTCAACAGGCTTTCTACCGTATATAGCTAAAGGAAGAGGTAGAGGACCTAACTACCTTCTATATAAGGTATGGATCGTATAAGTACCACATCCTACCCTTCGGACTATGCAACGGCCCTATATCCTTTCAGAGATTTATTAACGGCATTCTCTTTAACTACTTGGACGACTTCTATATAGCCTATATAGACGACATCCTAATCTACTCGGACAACCTATTAGAGCACGAGATCTATGTCAAGAAGGTCCTACAGAGGCTTTAAAAGGCAGGCCTATAAGCGGATATTAGAAAGAGCGAGTTTAATATCACTAGGACAAAGTTCCTAGGCTTTATTATTAGGACTAATGGAATCTCTATAGATCCTAACAAGCTATCCACGGTAAGGGATTAGCAGCCCCCTACTTCCGTTAAAGGGGTGCAGTCCTTTCTAGGGTTTTATAACTTCTATTAAGCCCTCTTAAAAAACTATAGCCGTATCGTACGACCGCTTACCAAGCTTATGTAGAAGGAAGCATGGCACCCACTAGGGGAAGAAGAGCTTAAGGCCTTTAAGCAAGCTAAGGCCCTTATACTATTAGGCAGCGTAGTAAAGCACTACTCGCCGTTCCAAGACACCCGTATGGAAACTAATGTAAGTAATGGAGTAGTAGCTGGGGTGCTTAACTAGCTCCAAGACGATGGGACCTAGAAGCCAGTGGCCTTCTTCTTAAAGATAATAAGCCCTGAGGAGATGCGATACGAGATCCATAATAAAGAGATACTGGCGGTGATAAAAGGTCTATAAGAATAGCAAGGTTACCTTATTGGCCTTTAGTATACCCCCTTTACGGCAGTCACAGACCATTGAGCCCTTGAGTACTTTACAACTAAGAGACTACTGAATCCATAATAAGCCCGCTGGGTAGACCTACTTGCTAATTTCTATATGCGGATTACATATAGGCCAGGCACGGCAAATATAGTAGCCGATACCCTATTATGTAAATAGGAGGACCTAAAGACGCAGAAGGAGAAGGACGTAGCTGCACGTACTATATACTTAGTTAATCCCGCCCTTGCGATCGCCATATTGGATGCAACCTTAAAGGGCCTCTCAGCTGCAGTAAATTATAAACAGGAACCATACGAGCTGATTAATTAGATTCTCCAGGCCAACCGAACTAGTAAATTGCTAGCAGGACTACATTAGCTGGCTAGGTAAAAACGGAAGGGTTAAAAGCTCTAAGATAGATTGCTTACCCACTTTGGCAAGCTAATGGTCCCTAATATTAACTGCCTCCATACCTACCTTATTGTAGAGGTACACTCCCGTTAAGTAACTGCTCACCCAGGCAAGAGTAAGACAAGGAAATTGGTAGTAGACCAATACTATTAGCCAGGATTACCCTCAGACTGCGATATCTACGTAAGCAACTGTAGGACGTATAGGAGGACCTATATACCTCGCGATAAGACCCCTAGCTTACTGCATCCCTTACCAATTGGTAAACGCTGCTGGCAGCACATCTCTTTCGATTTTAAGTCCTTCCCAATAGATAGGAAGGGCTTCGACAACGTCTTTGTAGTTGTTAATCGGCTAGGTAAAAGAGCCTTCTCGCTACCCTGCTATAAGACAGCTACTGCGGCTAACGCAGTAAACTTGTACTACCAACACATCTGGCGCATATACGGCCTTCTAGAGACAGTGATATCAGACCAAGAACCCCAATTCATCTTAGCCTTTATAGACGAGCTATATAAGCTAACCGGCATTAGGCAAAAGCTCTCTATAGCTAGTTACCCGCAAACTAATGGTAATACAGAGGTGCTAAACCAGTACATAAACCAACGCTTAAGGCCCTTTATTAACCATTACTAGGACAATTGGTCGGAGCTCCTCCCCTATATAGACTTTATACAGGCAATCTTACCGCACGAATCTACAGGCTTTGCACCATATAAATTAGAACTAGGATTTAAGCCAAAGCTCTACTTTAACTAGGAGAAATATATACGAGCAACCCTAACACCCTACAAGAGACTAACATAACAGGAAGCTTAAGCTTTTGCACGTAGGAACTAGGAAGCAGTTAAATGGGCAAGGGCTAATCTAGCTAGGACCCAAGAGTAATAGGTAAAATAAGCTAATAAGCATCGTCGCGAACCAGATTTTGTGGTAGGCGATTAGGTATACGTTACTAGGAAGGGATAGGCTACCAACCAACTAAGCGTTAAATTGGATAGGCAACTTGCAGGGCCCTATAGGATTTTGGGTATGGAAGGATATTTATATATCGTCGACCTACCTCCGTATATAAAGATGTTAAACGTCTTCCACGCCGACCGACTACGGAAGGATCCAGATAACCCCCTACTAGGCCAGAATAAAGAGCCAGAGGAGCCAGTCCTAATTAACGGCGAGCCGGAGTACGAAGTTGATAAGGTTCTTGCTAGTAGGGTCTACCACGGAAGGTTACAATATAAGGTTAGCTGGGTAGGCCATGACCTAGACGACACCTGGTATAACGTAGATAGCTTTATTGGCGCTTCCCATAAGCTTAAGGCGTTCCACGACAAGAGACCCCATAACGCTAGCCTACCCGTACGGCTGCCACAATGGCTAGAGGCGTATATTAGGGGTGAAGATTTAGAGCCCTTAGAGGAGGATAATAAGGCGGAAAAGGACGGAAAGAAGAGGAGGATAAGGAGGGCCTAATTACAAAGATCGAGGACGATCTTCCTGACTTGGAGGGGGGTAATGTGACGGTTCGGCTGACTGCACGACGTCGTCACACTAAAATATAAGCAAGACGGATCAAGGTTGTTCCAACGCCGACGACGTACGTGGTCGCCTGCTGTACCCTTTTGCTAGCTCCTTATCTTAGTTTATTCATAATATAGCCCCTTATTGCTGCTTGATCTATCGGATCGCTTCCACGGGATCGCTAGCCGTGATAATAGGGTAGTTTATAAGTGGTGTAATATAGGCCTAGAGCTCCTCCTGGTGTCCGTTTATATTTAGGTAGAGTTATGCTATATAAGTAATCTTTTATGCAGTACAACTACCGTCAGCGAGTTGTAGGGCGCGGGCTTTGGCGAGGGGTAAGGTAGGTAGGTTATAAGTACGCACAAATTAGGTATTTATAAATTTATTAGTAGCTCCGCAGTTAATTATAGAATGGGTTTTGTATTGTTTTTTAGCGGTAGTTCCCTCTATAGGTAAGACTATTTGCTTCTATCCTTCTATTTTTACTAAGCTATCTATTAAGCAAGCCAATATATAGATCCCTCTATCGTTAGAGTGTCCCAACCTGCGACTTAGGGCTGGGACTTTGCGTTTTCCGCTTCCGCGTCTAATTCTACTACCGTTGCTGCATCTTCGTCTTGTGCGGTAGCGGCGCGTAGTGACGTATTTGGTGTCTAGGGCATGGGGTTAGGTGTTTAACGGCAGCTACTAAACCTAGCTATTGGGCAGTTTAGGCTATAGCTATAATAGCCTTCTTAACGGCATCTATAGCAACGCCTTAGCTTTTGGAGTAGCTTGCGCTCTCTATCTAGTAGCTTCTTTAGGAAGGCTAGTATAGAGAGGTCGATATTAGGACCAGTGGTATTACTTAGGGTAGTAGGCGTCGGTGGTTTAGTAGGTCCGGAGGGCTTCTATAGGGAGGTCTTTAGGCGGGGGTTTGCAGTAGTAATCTAGTTTAGCCATTATTTAATCTTCTATAGGGCTGCTACCATATCGTAAACGTCGTTATAGTTGTGGCTGGCGGCTGCGTAACTAAGGCGATAAGTGACTTTTTTAAGAAGATCTTCCTGGTCTTTAGTGTTGTCTTAGGCGAGGACTTTAGTATATTTCTGGAATTTAACATAGAACTTGTTAAATAATTCAGTAGGACTTATCTTTAGGGCGCGTAGTTTAGCTTAACTAGTGGCTACTAGGTTATAGTCGCGGTATATTTAGTTAAGGTCGTTAAGGACTTTTTAATAGGACTACTACTTTTAGGGACTACTAGTCTCCTATTAAGCAAAAAGCCTATTAAATGGGATGCCCTTTATTCGTCTAATAATATAGCCAATCTTGGTATCTTCTGTAGGGAAAAGGTAGGCGCTCTAGGTTAGTTTTTTACAGGTTTATATCTTTTAGTGGCTATATTTCTTGCGGTTACCCTTAAAGATTAGGGGATTGGGGTAGCGTGTATTAGACCCTATAGTGGTAGTTTAGGTTTAATTGTTGTGGCTTTTGTTATCGCCGCTGCTATAGTAGGGGTTCCTGTTAGGTGAAGCTGCTCAGCGCTAACCTTTCGTTAAGCGTTGAGTAGGTGAGGTTGCCGGGGGCATAGAGACTTAGGTGGCGTTATATACAGTAAAGAGGTGTCTGGTATTGTTACGAATATACTTATTAAGCTGAGATTATAGGTATTTAATTATACCCTCTCTTTTGGTAATTGTAGCAATAAGTATAATCTCAGCCTTCTTTAATCGTTAGACGTCGTGTTTAGATGTATAGAGGTTGTCTTTAATCTCTTAGCGTGTATTGTTAGCGAGCGCCTCACAAGCTTGTAGGTCTTGGATAATATCATAATCTTAAGCAGTATACATCTCAGTGTAACAGGACTAGCCTAGTTACAGTAGGAATGTCTTGGTAAAACACTCGACAGATAAACTTGACGCCTTGATTGACTTCTGCCAAGTTCTGCCAGATCAATCAAATTCTACCAAAGTCCGTCCGCGTGCGCACGTGCGCACGCATCGACCAAGACCCCTAACTATTTAATTACAAGATTCTCTGGTTATTCCTTTCTCTTCTTTACGCAACGTCTTGTTCTCTTTAAGAGCTATATACCCTTAGATTTAGATAGAATTTATATTGTTCCTTTAAATCTTCCCCAAAGCCTCTTCACGCCCTTACATTACGTTACGTTAAAAAAAAAAACAACTACTATTGAAATGGCAAATGAACCTGAATCCTCTTTAATAACTATGAGTATTATGTCCCTAGTTAGGGAACAGTTGACCATAATGCAACAGTCCTTTATAGATGCCTTAGCTTAGCAGTGGGCTGCACTAGAAGCCCAGTATTAGCGATTAATGGAAGCACTCCGCAAAGAACTCTGTAACGTTTAAGCATTTACGTTAGAGACCCTAACACCGCCTGCAAATGAAATTAATATAACTGTATCCGAACCTGGCCCCTTAAACGCGAACTTCGAACTAGTAATAGTAACTTAACCCATATCTATAACAAATTCGATACCCGTCACGAAATCCGAAAAGCTCCCTAATTCTCTAATATTTAATAGAAATTAAAACAACCTATATCTCTTTGTAACCAAGCTCCGTCTTAAACTCTTAATGAACTATAACTAATACTCCACCGAAGCTAGCAAAATTAGCTATAAAATGTCTTGTTTAAGTAAGGGCGCTGTATAAACTATAGATCTATTTTTCCGTAATGGCACCTTTGTTAGTTTTGAAATCTTTGTCTCCCTACTAGAACGAACATATGATAACGCCAGCCGCGAATACACAGCTATCACTAAACTTAAAAACCTATAACAACGGAACCGAGAATTTACTAGCTTCTTTTCGGAATTTTTAGGCCTTATTGGCGAACTGGATTGGAATAAAGCCGCTAAAGTTGCTGCTCTTTAATAAGCTATTTCGGATAAGATTAGAGCCCAGTTAGTAGGTAGGAAACTGCTAAAAGACCTGCCCAAATTCGCTATAATGTGTTAACGAATTAATGAGGACCTTTAATATAATAAACAAACTCGTTCTTTAAAGCCGACCACGCCTTATGTTTAAAACTCCACGAAACCAATATATACCCCGAAACGCGATCCCTCTCTAAACCTAAAAAGTCCTATATATAACCCTATGGACCTCAATACCACTCAATCTTATACACCCTTGGGAACCAACGAACAAAGAACTTAAGCCATAAACGGAGAATGCTTCGGATGTAGTAAAAAAGGACATATTTAAAGGAATTGCCGAACTTACCCTTTTAAAAAAGTCCGCCGTAGTTCCTCCTGGTCTTCGAATCGCATCTACTCCTTAAATCGCACTCATTCTTCAAGCCGTACTCGCTCCTTAACCCGTACTTGTTCCACAAATCATACCTAGTCGTTATGAAGCATCTTACCCTTGGCTAACTTGGAAAACGAATCATCCTAGGGCCAAGTCGCGCCTTAGGACAAGAAGTGGAAGAGTATAAGTGTCTAGGCTCTTCCAGCGCTAATACACGACATAACTCCCTTAATGTACTTGGCGAAATTTAAATACTTGGAAAATAGAAGGAGGTACGAATTCTTATAGATAGCGGAGCCACTAGTATAGGCTTTATTAATATGAACTACGCAAAAACCTAATACCTAAATTTAAAGAAACTTAATAAGCCCTAAGGCCTATAAGGCTTTAACGGCAAACCCTTAATATATAGCGAATTAACGCACTACGCTCTTGTGAAAATGTAGATGGGTAAACACCTTAAATACGTTTCCTTATTTATAACACCCCTAAAGCAATATAAGATGATACTTGGATATAGATGGCTAAAACGACACAACCCTTTAATTAGCTGGGTTAAAGAAATACTAAAATTCCGCACAACCTACTGCTAAAGTTATTGCTTAAAACACTACTAACCCTATAAATATGCACAAGATTATTTAAATTTGATATAATATAAACTGCCCCTGCTATGGACCCCAAACCAAAACGATACGGCTATGACTACTGATGGTAGTAAAGAATGCGAAGACGTTACGCCAAAACCTCTTGAAATTCGTATAATACAAGCCGCACCTTTTGTTTCGTTAGCATAAAAATAAGACTATAAAATCTTTACTATAACTATGGAAGATATTAAGAAAGCACTAGAACTAAAGTAATATATTAACCCTCAACCTCTTATACCCAAAAAGTACCACAATTTAATTGACGAGTTTAAGAAAAGATTCGCAGACTAACTACCCCCGTATTAGGATGTACACAATTTTAAGATAGAACTTGAACCTAATATAACACCAAAGTTCAGACCGCTATATGGTATGTCACGGGAAGAACTGCTTATGATATAATAATACCTCAATAAGCATCTAGAAAAAGGATTTATTTGCCCTAGTTAATCTCCATTCGCCTTACCCATACTATTTATTAAAAAGCTAGGAGGAGGCTTAAGATTCTATGTTAATTATCAAGCTCTAAACGCAATTACGATTTAAAACCAATATCTAATCCCCTTAATTTAAGAGACGCTTGACCGCCTGGTAAAGGTATGATATTTTACAAAGCTTAATATAGTCGCTGCCTTTAATCAAATTCGTGTCTGAGAAGGAGATAAGAAGTACACAGCCTTTTGTATATAATGGGGACTCTTTAAATACCTAGTAATACCATTTGGTGTAAAGAACGGTCCTAGTACGTTTTAGCAATACGTTAACAATACGCTTTGTGAATTCCTTAATGTATTTATTACCGCGTATATTAACAATATCTTAATCTACTTATCTTTACTTTCTAAGTATTGAAAACACATCCAAATAGTCCTTAAACGTTTGCGAGATGCGGGTTTATAATGCAAGTTCTATATGTCCAAAGTTATATACCTAGGCCTAATTATATCCCGCGACAGAATTAAAATGGACCCTAAGAAGGTCGCTGCTATTATAAACTAGGGAAGCCCTAGTAACGTATAAGACATTTAAGGATTTCTAGGATTTGCAAATTTCTACTATTGATTTATTAACCACTTCTTGAAAATTGCCTAACCGTTAGTAAACTTAATAAGGAAGAATATAAAATTTAAATAAACTGCTAGATGCGAACAAGCTTTTAATAATTTAAAATAATGCTTTATAACCGCCCTAATTCTCGCTCACTTTGACCCTAACCTTAAATATGTCATTAAAACAGACTCGTCTGATCATGCCCTAGGGGGAGTGTTATCGCAGTACGATAAGAATGGTGAGCTATGTCTAGTAGCCTTTCTCTCCTAAAAGCTCGCCCCTGCCAAATTAAACTATAAGATATATAATAAGGAACTACTATAACGGAACCTTATAGTAGGAACTACGGTGGGTTCTATTATTAGGCTGGGTATGTAGGTAAAAATAAAACAACAACGTAATAATAACTGGTAGAGTAGTTGCCTAACAGATTAACTCCAATTATATTCTAAGATTTACTACAAGGAGAGAACTATTTATAGTAGGGACTGAGGTCCTTTAAATACACAACCATACTCCTAAGAAATCCTCTCTTGTACGTAAGGTACGTGTTATACGTGTTATACATAGCATACACTACGTATACTTCGTACACTGCGTATAACATTATATAACTCGCTTACTATTCCTCGTTATATAGTTCTACTAGATCTATCCTAAACTATGCCTATATTAACTAACTAGCTTCCTATAACTCTTCTCTAAGTAATTATAACATTGTACTTAAAGCGTCTATAACACTATCCCCTTTCTCTTTATCTTCGTCCTTAAAGATTCCTAATATCTCCAAGTCGTCCACTAGAGGTATAATATCCGTTTAATTAGTCTAGTTAATATCCTTACTTATTATACCTAAAGCTTCTTCTTCTTTATAAGCGTAATGCTGTGCTCGCACTATAGCTGCCATACTATCGCTTAGTGAGATAATGTCATCTCCATATTCTTATTGTATAAAAGTGGGGTTAGTGTGTGTTATAATAGCAAGTCCCTTGTCTTAACAACCCTTGTTTTGCTTAGAGTATACTAAAGCAAACGTTTAATTGTCCTATAATGTTTGCTCTATTTCTAACGCTAAGTATACACGTCCTATAACTCTTAACAGTCTTCGAGTTCCCTAAGTAACTTATTATAGGGTCTTATGTTTAATCTACCACTACAAAGCTTAATAGTAAGCTTTTAAGCGCCTTAGATAAGCTTTATTATTTATAGAAAGCAGAGCAGAAGGCTGCAGCTGCTTAATAGCGTGCCCTTAAAGCCCGTCTATTGGCCTCTGCCCGTCTTCTTCGTCTTAAACGTGTTTATAAGAAGGTCCGTTCCAAGAAGTGGAAACTTGTTCAATAGGGTTTATCTAAGCTAGGTAACAAAAGGACTGGCTCTCCTCCTGTAAGGGAAATAACTCCAAGTAGCTCAGCAATTGCTTCTTTTAGGTCCCCCTTAGGTGACTCGTTCTTTGGCGATTCTTCTTTATTAATATTACCTAACCTACTTTCTTCCAATACTCCCGTACCTTTCCTATAGCATTTTTTAGGTTGCTTAGTGGTTCCCAGATAGTCTCACTGTAGCCTATCTACTTTACTTTATACCACGTTTTATTATCTATATCCTCGTAACTAATAATCTTTAAAACTTGCTATTTATCTTCCTCTTATCCTCTATATGTGTCTACCTTGTAGACTGGTGGCTTAATATTCCCGTATACTGGCTCTAGCATTGCAACGTGTTATATAGGGTAGATTTTCATTTTAGCTAGTAGATTTAACTTATACGTAACCAATAAAATTCTTTACTTAACTTTAAAAGGTCCTAGTCTAACATAGTCCAACTTCTTACTTAGTCGTTGACTCTTGAAATTTTTATATAGTAGCTATACTTTATCCCCCTCCTTAAGATCTGGTCCCTTAGATCTCTTAGCATTATAGTACCTTTTTATTTATTCTTGTACTAGTTTAGCTGTTTCTTTAAGGTCTATATAAAGGTTTATTAACGTCTCTATTCTTTGCTTAGCTATACTACTTATCTTTTTTGCTTAATATAGCGATAATGATGTTTTTGGCTCATATCCATAATTCGCCTTAAATAGTGATGTCCCCATTCCTTCTTATAGTGTTGTATTGTATACAAACTATATAACTAGTAATAACAATACCCAATTATTCTATGCGTAATTAATATAATGCCTTAGATACTGCTCTAGTGTCTAGTTTAGTCTTTCTATTTATCTATCCGTCTACGGATAATACGCTATAGATATTACTATATAAACTCCTTATTCTGCCAGAAATACTTCCTAAAATACTGCTATAAATCTTGGATTTCTATCTAATATAATCTTGTCTAGTGCTCTATATCTTATAAACACTTCTTTTATATAGATTCTAGCAATATCTTCTACTAATATCTCTTTAGTGTATGCTATAAAGTATCCCCACTTTATTAGCTTGTCCACTATTACTAAAATCGTCTTATAATCTTATCCTGTAATAGGATCTCTTGACTTTAGTAACTTAATAATAAAGTCCTATAATATAACCTCCTATGGTCTTCCTAGTGTCTTAATAGGTTATAGCCCTCTATATAGCTTATACCTTATCAGTTTGTTTCTTTAGCAATTTAGATATTTCTTTATAACTTATCTTGCTAGTCCCCAGATTCCTTAAATAATGTACTTCTTTTAAAGCCTTAACACTAAGCCTATAGCTGTCACAGTGCTGCAATGAAGTAGACTAAATAACTACGTTGTGCTATAAAGAAGAGAAGAAGGTAAAAGGGGGTATTATATACAAATAGTAGGGCTAGCCGCCAAGGCGCTAGTGGTGGACCAGCCAACAGTAGGAAACAGTATACGTCAGGTTAGTGCTGTAACAGTACTCCCCTCCCTAGAAGGTTTGGTCCCTAAACCAAACAAGTAACTTCAAATAGGCAGTACACGGGACCACCTATTTTCGCTGCAAAAATACCAAAAATCCTAATTGGTCGGCTTAATAAATAAAGTTGGCGCGTGGCACTCTTGGCGAGAATTCTAACCAATCAGACAACTTTAACCGGTGGTTAAAGTTCCATAACATCTTAACCACCACAAATTTTAATACGGTGGTCGGCTATAACCTTAGCGTGACTTTTCCTTATCTCATGCCCAGTCTGGGGGTCCTGGCTTCTTAGGGTATTGCTTATAGAAGCGCTGTACAGCTTGTTTGCAACCCTTTAGGTCCTTTTCTAGCTGCCAGGTTATGTCCTTATAATATTTCCATTTAATCTCATAAGTTAGGCTTTAGGGGTCTTCGTTATATATATTAAGGATTTTCTTAAACTTCTATTTATCTTTTATATTGCTATTATCGTCTCTCTCTATTACTCGTCCTTGTACATTACGGCGCTCTGTGGTATTAATATTTGCTTGGCTAGGGATCTCTTTAGCAGTCTAAAGGCAGACCTTAGATATATGGAAGGATTTGTTTACTTAAATGTAATCCAGGAGGTCTACCACAACTGCCCCTTGGTATACTGCAAGTACGGGGTACAGGCCGTCCTATTTGTCGTCCCATTTCTTCTTAGGTCTGTTTGTCTTTATATTTTCTAAGCTAACCATAACTATGTCGCCTTTATAGAATAACGCGCTCTTGTCCCTACGGGTATTAGTATTATCTTTATAGCGTTACTATGAAATCCGGGCTAGGGCCTTGAGCTATGTTAATATCCACTTAAAGCGGTTGGCTATAGAGTCTGCGCGGAAGAACTCCTTCTTTGCTTATACTGATAGTGTCGGTAGGTGGGGGCCAGCAGGCTCGATTCCAAGGCGAGGGTTAAAGCCATAGTTTGCAAAAAACGGGGAGATGCCTATGCTCTTATTAACTTGGTTATTTATAGCAAACTTGGTAAGCGGTAGGTAGTTAACCTAGTCGTCCTATATAAAGCTAACAAAAGCACAGAGGTACTTATTTACGGCAGCGTTAATAATTTTGGTTTGGCCGTCCGTTTCTAGGTACTAGGCTGAGCTTAGTTATAAGGTTGTCTTAAGGCGTTTACTTAGTTGTCGCCAGAAGTCGCTAATAAATTATATGCCGTGATCGGAGATAATTGTGCTTGGTGCACCGTGGAGCTTATATATATTATTAATAAAGTTATTAACTAGCTCCTCTATTAAGAGTCCTATTACTAGAACAAGGTATTACATTTTAGTTAGGCGGTCTACAATAACAAGGATATATTTGTATGCCTTACTATAGCGTTGGCATACCGGTAGCGTTGTAATATAGTTGATTGAAATATCGGTCTATAGGCAAGCGGGTAGTTCTAGTGGCTTTAGAAAACCAGGCGGGGCAGAATAGGGGGTCTTAGTGCGAAAGTATAGGGTATAGTTTTTAATAAAGGTAGCCGTGAACTAGGAGATTCCTGGCCACCAGTATATTCAGTTTAAGAGGTTAAGAGTCTTAACCCAGCTAGGGTGACCAGCGGGGCCGCTACTATAAGAGCGATAGATAACTTCTAGGTGGAGGTCTGGGGTATTAGGGACAAAGAGGTATTAGTAGAAGTAGATCTATCTATTAACAATACTGCATTCTAACTTGTTGTAATAGAGTAATTTCCTGATCTTCTTTGGCTAACGGCGAGCTTTCTGATTACGTAGGGCCGCTATTATGTCTTTTATAAGTTTGTTCTCCTAGTATTCTAACCAGATTAGCTTATCTAGTGACTTTTTAACTATTTTAGGGTCTAGAGCGGCTACGAACTCTATATTATTAAAGTTGCGGGACTTATATAGTAATTCTTCTAAGATCGTAGGGTTAACTTTCTGGGGCGGTATAATAACTTGGGCTTGGTGGCGGAGGCGTTTATTATTAGCGTCCTTAGGTTTCGTTCCTAGTAGTTGGCTTAGGGCGTTAGGGAGCGTAGCTTTGCTGCCAGGTCTATATATAATCACAAAGTTAAACTGTAAAAGGAACTCTGCCTACTAGACTTGGCGTTAGTTTAGCTACTTAGTAGTTATAAACATCTATAGGTTCTTGTAGTTGGTAATAATTTTAAAAGGCTCCTCGGTCCCTTATAGCTTAGGATGCTATTCCTCTAAAGCCTTAATAATAGCTAAGAGTTCTTTATTGTAGATCTTGTAGTTATACTCCGGCGCAGAGTGCTTTGCGGAGAAGAATATAACTGGTCTTAGTTTACTGTCGTTGTTATACTAGGAAAGGACTCCGCCAGAAGCCTAATTTAATGCGTCTGTCTCTACCACTATTTTCTTTATGTAGTTGTAGTATGCTAGTACTAGTGCTAAAGTAAAGGCTCTCTTAAGGGCCTTAAACGACTTGGCTTGTTCTAGTCCTTATAGCCATCTAACGTCCTTTCTTAGGAGTTTTGTTATGGGTGTAGTAACAGCAGAATAACTTTGGATAAACCTATAGTAGAAGTTTACAAATCTAAGAAACTGCTGTAATTCCTTAACTGAGGTTAGGTTCTCCTATGCTTGTAAGGCTTAGACCTTTTTAGGGTCCATACTTATTCCTTCTATTAAGATAATTAAGCTAAGGTATTTTATCTTTATTGTGTAGAACTCTGACTTGCTAATATTAATTTAGAGGCCGGCAGCTCTAAGGTGGTGAATTACCTCTTTAACGTGCCTGGTATACTTAGCTTGAGTTTTAAAAAATATAAGGATGTTATTAAGGTATACTATACAATAGTCGTCTAGTGTGTTGTGAAGAATGTGGTTAATGTAGTTCTAGAATATAGCTAGGGCATTATAAAGGCTAAATAGGGTTACTAGCATCTCGTAGAGCCCAAAGTGTGTAATAAATACTGTGAGCCATTTATAGCCCTCGGCAATATGGATCCTGTTAAACGCGGCAATAACATCAAGCTTAGTATAGAATTTAGCGCCGTATAGGGCATCGAGTGTCTTACGGATAAGCGGGAGTAGGTATTGGTTCTTAATGGTAACGTTATTAAGTTCTTTGTAGTTATAGCAGATCCTCACCCCTCCTCCTAGCTTAGTAGCGAGTAGGAGCGGGGCTGTGGCAGGGGACGTTAATTCTTAGATAAAGCCTTTATTAAGTATCTTATCAATCCATTTCTTAACGCATTGGAGCTTGGTAGGGGAGAGTGGGCGGTTCTTATAGTACAGGGGCTGCTTTCCTGGCATGATTTTAATTTTATGGTCCTATAGGCGATGTGGTGGGAGCTTATTAGCATTCTTTAGGAGGAACCCCTTAATGTAGTGCCTATGTTCCCTTAGGAGGCGTTATACAATGTCGTCCCTAGTTAGAGTAGGCTTGCCTTTTATAAACTTCTTAACGTCTGTATCTATAACTTTGCGGTAGAGGAACTTAGTATTTATAGTCTAGAGGTTTTCCTTAAGGAAACGGTAAAAATGACTAGGGAAGACCTTGCAGGCTTCTTCTATTATATAGTCACTATTAACTAAGCGGTGAAAGGATTCCTTTGTTAGGTCTAGTATTTTAACTAGTCTAGTAGGGAGTTTATCTATTAATTGTTTCTGTTCTTCTTATTCTACTAATTCTACTAGTTCCGCCATATGGATCCTTATTACTTTTACGCCTTTTTGTTTACAAAACTGGGCGAAATTCACGGCGCGTACGTTTATAATATCGTCCAGATTAGGGCGTATTTAGTCTTCTCCCAACGTCGCGGTAGGGCTGGCTCGTCTTGGTTAGCTCTTAGGAGCGGTTCCTAGGCGGCGGCCTTGCACAAGGCGTGTGGGGAGTAGGTGTGAGGTTGGGCGTTATAGTGGCGTGGTTTCTATTATCTAGGTCTTAGTAGTTCTATGGCTAGTTCTTACTATAATATGAGCTGTAGTGTGTGTATATAGCATATAGCTTAGTTCTGGGTATTAGGCTAGGCGGCTAGGGTTTAAAGGGTGTCTAGGTTAATGTTAGATTCTTAATAGTAGTGGCGTAAAGTAAGCCCTCTTCCTTGGTCTTGGTAAGGCTGGCTAGCTTATTATTTTGGTCTTAAGTGCTAGAGTAATCCAGTTTTTTACTATTTTGTTACTTTGCAGCTATATGGGTTCCCCTTTATTAGGAACATTTTCTACTATTAGGGCTTTATATATGGTTCTAGGCACTAGGCTTAGTAGTGCTAAGTGTCTATATAGGGCGTCCCTGCTACTATTGGCTGTCCCCTATAAAAGGCAGTTCCTAGAGTAGTAGTCTAAGTTAAAGCGGATCTTAAGCTTCCTAAAGCTAGGGTGGGGTTTATGCTTTTAGAGCCAAGGCATACCTAGAATAATTAGGGTAGTAGGTAAGAGTTTAGTAATAAGAAAGAGCATAGCTTTAGTATAGAGGCCAATTGTTATTTAGGCGGTAAAGTAGTCTGTGACAAGCAAAGTTAGGATGCTGTCTGTGAGGTATAGTGGCCTAGGTGCTAATAGCTTCTTAGTTATAACATTATACTTTCTTATAATAGACTCTATGTCAGTAAATGCTATTGTAGTACTACTGGAGTCTACTAGGCTTACTATATTAATGAAAACTTGGGGGTATAGGTTGCGTAATAAGGAGAGTTAGGTTTAAATAAGGATTAATTTCTTATTACTATTTGCTGATTTAAGATTAAGTGGCAGCTTACTAATAGAAAGGACTAATTAGTCTAGTAACAGGGACCTAATCTTCTCGTTTTCCTCCTTATATAGTTTGGACCCTTGGACGCGACTTAGTCTAAGGGTTTGCCTTTTAACGACTGGGGTATAGGGCTGTCTTAGCAGGGCAATCCAGTGTCTGTTTGGCTAGTAGTGTCAGTCTTAGTTGGGGTATAGGAAGACGGCACTTTACTAATAATATGGCCGTGTTTGTATTCGCTAGCGCGGAGTCACTAATACTAGGCGCTGTTAACGGGTTGGGCTTCTATATAGGGCATTATTTGGAGTAATTAAGCCATAGGGTTAAAGGGGGGGGGGTTATTTACTGTGGCCATAGTGGACTCCGCGGTTGCTACGTCCACGGTTATTAGTTTGCGTTATTTGACAGGCTAGTATTAGGACTGGGTTTGCTGTTATGGCGGGGTTATAAGCGTCCTTTTAGTGGCTAGGCAGGCTATAGGCAAGGCACAGTCTATTATTAAAGCGGCGCTTGCGCTCTATATCTGAGATTTTATTAAGGTCTATAGGTTCTCTAGTTGCTGCTAGGGTTGGGGTTAGGGTTGGGGTTAATATAGGGGTAGGGGCTTAAGCAGATGGGCGGTGATTAGTGTTCTTAAGGTTGGCTTAGTGTATATAGTTTATGAGGTTTTTAGCGAATATATCTATCTGCTTGCTCTAACCTGTATAGTTACTATTATTGATTTTATGGGTAAGTCTAAGTACTAGCTCTTCCATCTTTGGAGAGATAAACTTTTAGAGTAGGTTTACCTTCTATTCGTCTGTCTTCTTGGCGCGGACTATTAGTTTATTAAGCTCTCCCTTCTAGGACTAGTAATTACGCTCGCCCTAGGGGAAATGGTTAAGCTTGTTTTTTATAACCTAGGTTATGTTAAGGACCTTATAGTGGGTAGTAAGCTCTTTAAGCATATCTTCCTTAGTGGGCCATTTCTATATAGATATATTGTTTGGGTTCTTGTGCATAAGCTCTAGGCCCTGCTTAATAAACTTATAGGCCTTGCCCTCTAGTATATCTAAGATGTAAAGGATCTGGGATTGGACTGTGTTAAAGTAGTCCTAGTTATGGTCGAAAACTCCTTTAATCTTAATGTGCTAGGTCTTAAAGTTAGCTTATTGTTTTAGTAGGGTACCTTTTCCGCTAAATATTAGCGGGTCTTTAGACATCTGTTTTTTCCGCTAGGTTGCTACTATTGTTATAGGGGTTGATTATTTTAGAACGGCAATAGTCTCTGCCTGGGAGTTAATAGTTCCTGTCTAGAAAGTAATAAGGGTATTAAGGCTTTTGTTAGCTTTCTTATTAGCGGTATTTGTGTTATACATAAACTGTAGTCCTGCTTTAATATTGCTAAGGAACTCATTGGTATAGTTAATAAGGGTATAATAAGCTTTGTCAGCCTTAAAGGTTTTAGGGTATAATAGGGAGCGGCGGATTGTCCATGCAATATTAGGGTGTGTCTGTATAAAGAAGTCTGTAAAAACTTCGCGGGGGTTCTAGGTTTCGGCCATTTTAGCATTATTAATGTCGCCCATTTAGGTGGTCTTTGGCGCTGGGAAAAAACTAAGGATCGTTCTAGGACTGTACTAGGTTATGGCGTGTGGACGCGTTGGCGTGTGTAGGTCGCGATTGTTCTGGGGCGGAGATGACTGGGATACGGGGAATTAGTGATCGCGATAGGGCGCAATTAATGATAGCACAAACTGTCACAGTGCTGCAATGAAGTAGACTAAATAACTACGTTATGCTATAAAGAAGAGAAGAAGGTAAAAGGGGGTATTATATATAAATAGTAGGGCCAGCCGCCAAGGCGCTAGTGGTGGACCAGCTAACAGTAGGAAACAGTATACGTCAGGTTAGTGCCGTGACAATAGCTCTATTATATCCTTATGTTATTCCCTTATAGAATTCCTTAACAAATTCTTCTACAATAGACTTAGGTATATATATTGCTTCTCTATTTTTATATTGCTCTAAGTTTAGATCCTTTACCTATATTTCTTAGATCTTTTATATCTAATTACTTTCTAGTAACTTATAGATCTAACTTTCCTTAGTTACTGTAATCTTTAGATAATTATACCTAATTAATCCGTCTTAATCCTTTTGTAATAAAGCTCCTAATAGCTTTTTATCACTTTATAGTTCAGCTTTTCTGCTTAGAGCGTCTGCTCATATATTATCTGTACCCTTAGTATACTAAATTTCAAAATGGTATTTTATAAGCATTTCCGCCCATCTAACCTGTCTTTGGTTAAGTTCCTTTATTATTAGGAATCCTATAAGGTTCTTATAGTCCGTCTTAACCATAAATGGTTTCTCTATACCTTATAAAAATGCTCTCTATTTCTTAAATACTGTAACTATACCTAATAACTCCTTATTATAGATATTATAGTTTAACTCTAGTAGTGTTATTTTTCAACTATAGTATGCTACTAGGTGCTATCTATCTTAATATTTCTATAGGAAGTACGCCCCTAGTATAAAGTCTAATGCATTTATTTCTATAACCGTCTCTAGACCTAGTTAATAGATCTTAAGAACTGGCTCCTAGGTAAATAACTCTTTAATTCTCTTAAACAGTTCTTATTATTTCTTTCCCTATACCCATAGTTCCTCTTTCTTTGTTAACTGTGTAAATGGCTTAATATTCTGTAACTATTGCACTATAAACCTTTTATAGTAATTGCAAAACCCTAGGAATAATCTCAACTATATAATATTCTTTAGTTCTTGCCAATTTACTATAGCCTCAATCTTCTTTAAATCTATACTAAGTTAGCCTAGTTTAATAATAAATCCAACAAAATCGGTCTTCTAGGTAAAGAACTCGCATTTCTTAATTACTACTAATATCTGTTCTTCTTATAGTCTCTTTAAGACCTATTTAATGTGTTCTCCGTATTCTTTCTTACTCTCTAAGTAGATAATAATGTTATCAAGGTATACTATAACAAATTCATCTAGGTGTTCTCCTAATACACTATTAATTCGCTTCTAGAACGTTACTAGTGCGTTTATAAGCCTAAATTGTATAACTAATGGCTTATATAGTTCTTCCTTTAACCTAAAGGCTGCCTTCTATTTGTCGCCTTTCTTAATTCTAATCTAATAATACGCCTATCTCAGATCTATCTTTATAAAGATCTTTACGTTGCCTATTCTATCTTGGATTTCGCTAATTAAGGGTAAAGGATATCTATCCTTCTTAGTAATACTGTTTAACTATCTATAGTCTATACACATCCTAAGTTTTCCGTTTTTCTTTAGGATGAATAGTACTGGATATCCTACTAATAACTATAATAGTCTAATATATCCCTTACGTAAGTTCTCCTAGATAAACTCCTTAAGCGCTACTAACTCCGCTTTAGTAAGCTTATAAATTAGAAAGAACTTTAGACTTATTCCCTCTTCTAATTCTATCTTATAGTCCTATACTGTATACTCTAACAGCTTTTCACTTTCTAGTAACTATAACTTTTTACCATACTTATGGTATCTCTTTAGTATATAACTTAAGCCTTACTTAGTCTCTTTATATATCGCTCTAACTTAGTACTATACTAACTTGGTTTACTATCGCACTTTACGCCATTATATATCCTTAATATTAACCTAACCTATAACCTAATTAATCTTTAGATTATACTTCTATAACTAAGGCATTCCTAGTATCGCCTTATCCTATCCTAATAGTAGAATATCAAAAGATATTCTAATTAGTCTCCCTTTAATAGTTAACTATATAGGTCCTATTTTAAGATTAATAATACCTCCTCTATAGGCTATCTAATCTCCTAAAATTGTTATAAGTGGATACAGGTGTTTCTTCTATCTATATAGTAACCCTATCCTTTCTACTACCTTTAGTAATATATAGTTCCTTATTACTCCACTATCTACTAACGCTTTAAACTGCTAATCTTGCCACTTAACTTTTAAATTTAGGTATTATTCTTAAATTCCTTTAAGGGTTTAAGGCTCTAACACTAGTTCCCTCTGGTCCTATACACCTCCCCTTTTTCTAACTATTGGCTGCTAGATCCTGCCTATACTTAGTCCAACTTTAGCCAATACTTAGTTTGTTTCTTTTCCTCTATATACTATAGACAAGTATTCTCTAGGCACTCCCACCACTGTTATCTATCTAGGTATTCTTCTATAAGGAATCTTTCTGGTTAAAGTATTAAGTCTCCTTAACTTTATACTTCTACTGGGTACTAACTATATATATACTTAGCGTTCCTAAACCACTTTTCCTCTGGTGCCTAATATATCCTTACTAAGTACTTCCGGTTCTTGTCTTTAGGTGCTCTATATATGTTATATATATTATCCACACAAGCTATCCACAATAGTATATAATACGCTGTATATTTTAGGTTAACTCTTAGTTTGTCTTTATTTTTAAGTTTAAACCTATACCTAGTTAACCTAACCACTGGTATCTCTACTATAGGTACTAAGATTTATTACTTACTTCTCTAGTCCCTAGATCCCTCTTCTAGGTTCCTTAATATTATAATTAATACTCCTTTAATATGACTTATATATTTTTCCGTAATAGGTTGGTCTTAGATAACTTTTTTGTCCAGCTATATATAAAAATCTACCTATTTATTACTGTATTATTGCCTATACCACTTTCCATATAACTGGTTTAGTATATATGGTCTATCTATTAGAAAGTACCTTGTTATCGCTGCATTATAATATCCTTTAGTATATCTTTCTTTAAATCTGGTTAGAATATTTAAATCCTCTTCTTATTCTAGTTTATCTAACCATTTTACCCTAGGTGTCCCTGCACTTAGCCTATTAGTAACTCTTTATATAGGTACTCTGTTCCTTATATAACCTAGTATAGCTAACCTCTTATCTAGCTTTTGCTCTTACTATATAATAATTCTTGTTCTAAACTTATCCATAGTTTCTTATTTTCTGCGTCTTGCAGCTAGATCTTTATAGTTATCTTACTTTTTAATCCTGGTATTAACTATTTAATCTTTAGGCTAAACACTGCGTTTACCTAGGATTACTAATATTCTTATTTATTCCCTAAACTTATAGTTCTTAAACTTGCGTCCTATACTTATTTGTTTATTACTAAACTAAGTTACTACCCTTTCCCATTAGTTTTCGTCCGTTATGGGTCCTTAGGTATGTCTTATTTTACTTTAAGAATTTTAAGCTTCTCTTATCTCTTCTTAAGAATCTTAAGCCTATAGCCTTTTACCTTTATTAAGTAATAAGCTAGCACTAGCAGTTATCTACTTGCTTAGTTTCTTCTAAACGTTACTCCTATTATCTTATAAAGCGATAGAAATTATATCTAATGGTATTATAATACCCATTACTAAACCTTATTTTGTGATGGTTTTAGTCTCTGCTTCTATTTTAACTTCTCTAAGGTCTATATGCTCTTAGTAAGCTGCCTTTATTACCTTATTATTAGTAAATGCTTCGCCTATATTAAATTTATTATCTTTAATATCCAATCTATAAGCTAGTTCATTGGTTCCTTTAAACTTAAATAATAATGGCTCCTATAGCTAATAGCTTACGCCATACTTAGCATTCTTATAAATTTGGTATATATTATTGTAACAATACGTAAAACTGTTAATTAAACACTCTTTTATTCCTCACAGTGCACCATTATCCCTCTATATATATATGCTGTCTGCTGGCTTAGTTCCCTTTACTATATAGTTACTCTAACCACCTCTATAGTCTCTGGCAAAATAACCTTATTTTTTGCAATTTATGTAAGCCCTATCTTTAAACCATTTTTCTTACTATGGAGTCCGCCTAAATATCTTCTACTGCTAAGATCCTTGGTTTAGCCTCTGCTTTTAGGTTCTTTAATTACTTAATCCTTAACCTCTAGGTTTCTATAGTTTCTTTTCCTATCTTTAGGTTTCTTTAGTACCGCTTAGGTCCATTAGCTCTGCGCTATTCTATAGTTTTTAACTTTATATCTACCGTTGCGTACTCTACGCCTTATACAACTATGGAACTCTGTTTTGCCCTCTCTTAGCTTGTTCCCTTTAATAGATTCTATTATTAATCTTTATTAACTAATCTATTAACTCTCTTAGAGTATCCGTATCTTCTATTAGGATAATTACGTCCTAGACTTTAGCCTTAAGT
>Ga0307507_10001838_pt1 | contig 46473 bp, 13 predicted proteins | sample 7_EM_MG_FD_207223 | JGI IMG/M metagenome (GOLD analysis project Ga0307507, IMG submission 207223) | Populus trichocarpa ectomycorrhiza microbial communities from riparian zone in the Pacific Northwest, United States - 7_EM | ecosystem: Host-associated > Plants > Roots > Unclassified | place... | reverse complement strand
ATGTTCTTGGGCTGCGGAGGCGGGCAGCGCGCTAGAACTATACGTAGGCCCACATAAATAGGTTAAGTAATAGTATTCCGCTTAATTAGTTAAGAACCTTGTGTAGATTAATTGGCGGCTCGTTTCTGGAGGCTCTTATAGGCTACCATAGCGCCTACAACACTTAAAAATTGACCTAGATAGATGATATAATATAAATATAAAACCTTACTATTTTGGAAGTAAAACTAATACGTGCAGGCGTGGCAGGCATACGATTTGTATGGTAAACTCACCAAAAGTCGATGTTGTGTGTGCGTGGCTCGCTTAATTTGATTTTCGCAACACTTTTGCAAACCACAATATAAGCGAGTTACCGAAACCAATTCCTTACCAAAATCTATAAATTTTATAATAGAATATCTCAACAGTGACTAAATAAAAAATTTTAAAAATTTAATAGATTAAAAATATTAGTTAGAAAAAGTAATTATTAAATTTTTATAAGAGAAATCCTTATAATAATTATTATTATTTGTTCTATTTATTGCCTAATTCGGTCCCTTTTCTAGGTCTATGTGTGACGGTACTAGAGCGCGTCACCGGCCATATTCAACCAATTAGGATTTTCCATACCCGGCATATAAAATCGCTATTGGCCCACTTACCACTAGTGCCTTGGCGGCCCTCGCGACATGCCTACCTACTACCCCTAAACGATTCTTCTTCTTCTTCTCCTTAGCTTAATATTCTTGTATAGTAGCAATCTACAAGCTTTGGTTTAGAAGCATTTATATAAGCCTATTACATTATACTAAGCTCTCTATACACTGCCTAGGAAGGCCTTAATAATATCCCACCCTAAAAAAAGACCTTTATCTGCAATGACGCGTTAACGCGTTATACTTAGACATTAAAAAACTTATACTACTACGCCTGAGAAGGCCCTAATAATATCCTACTTTATAGGCCAGACTGTACTTGATCTGTACCCCTAAAAGAACCCCAGAATTAAAACTGAATTATATAATTCCAATAAACTTTAAAAAGCCGACAATGGCACCTAAAGTGAGCTTATTTAAAAGACCTGCCTCTACCTAAGAGGAATATAAGATCTAGTTAGGATTAGAAATTAAAGATAATAACAACGTTATAGGTATACACGAGCAGATTTGTGCCCTTGCTGCTAATTAAAAGGTCGATCGTCTTTAAGCCCAAAGTATATAAGAGACTCTAAAGGAGATCCTAGAAAGCCTTACTGCCTTATAAAATAGCCCAGCCTCCCCTTTATAAAGCCTTAGTTAACCCATTTACTTAACTAAATATAATATACCAGAGAGTATGGATATAATAATAAAGTAATTAAAGTCTGTTAAGCTCCCTAACCCCCTACTATTATTAGACGGCATAGACCCGACCTTTAAGAACTAGAAAATTTAGGTATAAGGAAAGCTTTATATTAACTATAACTATTTCCCCTCTAAAGAAGCTAACATACTCTACCTCTTTGGTTAAACCATTAGGGACGCTTAGTAACACCTTTAGGCTAAGTTTAAGGACAAGTTACCTATTTAGTTTATATCTGTTAATAAGATAATATAGCATCTGGCTGCTATTTATGTTAATTTAAATAAAGTACAGGATGCCTATTATAACTATAATTGCCTAATAATAAAATTAAACTAATCCTTTACTAAGTTCTAGACTTAATTCTTTATAACAGGACTAGCCTAGTTATAGTAGGAATGTCTCGGTAAAACACTCAACAAGATAAACTTGACGCTTTAACCAAATTCTGCCGAATTCTGCCAGCTTGATCGACTTCTGCCAAGTTCTGCCAGATCAATCAAATTCTACCGAAGTCCGTCCGCGTGTGCACGTGTGTACGCATCGACTAAGACCCCTGACTATTTAATTACAAGATTCTCTGGTTATTCCCTTCTCTTCTTTACACAATATCTTGTTCTCTTAAAAAGCTATATACCCTTAGATTTAGATAGAATTTATATTATTCCTTTAAATCTTCCCCAAAGCCTCTTCGCGCCCTTACATTACGTTGCGTTAAAAACAACTACTATTAAAATAGCAAACAAACCCGAATCCTTTTTGATAACTATGAGTATTATATCCCTAGTTAGGGAACAGTTAACTATAATACAACAGTCCTTTACGGATGCCTTAGCTTAACAGCAGGCTGTACTAGAAGCCCAGCATTAGCAATTAATGGAAGCACTCCATAAAGAACTCCGTAACGTCTAAGCATTTACGTTAGAGACCCCAACACCACCTATAAACGAAATTAATATAACTGTATCTAAACCTAGCCCGTTAAATACGAACCCTAAACTAGTAACGGTAGCTTAACCCGTACCTATAACAAACCTAGTACCTACTATGAAATTAGAAAAGCTTCCTAACCCTCTAATATTTAATAGAAATTAAAATAACCTACGTCCCTTTATAACCAAGCTCCGTCTTAAACTTTTAATAAACTATAACCGATACCCTACCAAAGCTAGTAAGGTTAGCTATGGAATATCTTATTTAAGTAAAGATGCTGCACAAACCATGGACCTATTCTTCTATAACGGCACCTTCGTTAATTTTAAAACCTTTATCTCTCTACTAGAACGAATATATAATAACGCCAGCCGCGAATACACCGCTGTTACTAAACTTAAAAACCTATAATAACGGAACCGAGACTTTATAAGCTTCTTTTCGGAATTTTTAGGCCTTATTAGCGAACTAGATTGGAATAAAGCCGCTAGAGTTGCTGCTCTTTAACGAGCTATTTCGGATAAAATTAGAGCACAGTTAGTAGGTAGAGAACTGCCAAAGGACCTACCTAAATTTGCTATAATGTGTCAACGAATTAATGAGGACCTTTGATATAATAAATAGACTTATTCTCTAAAGCTAACTATACCTTGTGTTTAAAGCTCTATAAAACCAACATATACTCCAAAGCGTAACCCTTCTCCGAAACCTACGCACGACCCTATAGACCTCGACGCCACTCGATCCTACGCACCCTTAGGAACCGACGAACGAAGAACTCAAGCCGCAAATAGAGAATGCTTCGGATATAGTAGAAAAGGACATATCTAAAGGAATTGCTGAACTTACCCTTTCAAAAAAGTCCGCCGTAGTTCCTCCCGGTCTTTAAATCGCACCCGCTCCTTAAATCGTACTTATTCTTCAAGCCGTACTCACTCCTTAACTTATACTTGTTCCACAAATTATACCTAGTTATCACGAAGTATCTTACCCTCGGCTAACTTGGAAAATAAATCGTCCTAGGGCCAAGTTGCGCCTTAGGATAAGAAGTGGAAGAGTATAAGTATCTAGGCTCTTCCAGCGCTAATATATAACACAACTCCCTTAATGTACTTGGCGAAATTCAAATACTTAGAAAATGGAAGGAGGTACAAATCCTTATAGATAGCGGAGCCACTAGTATAGGCTTTATTAATACAAACTATACGAAAACCTAATACCTAAATTTAAAGAAACTTGATAAGCCTTAAGGCCTATAAGGCTTTAACGGTAAACCCTTAATATATAGCGAATTGACATACTACGCTCTTATAAAAATGCGGATAGGCGAATACCTTAAATATATTTCCCTATTTATAACACCCCTAAAGCAATATAAGATGATACTTAGACATAGATGGCTAAAACGATACAACCCTTTAATTAGCTGGGTTAAAGAAACACTAAAGTTCCGTATAACCTACTGCTGAAGTTATTACTTAAAAACCTATTTGCCCTATAAATATGCACACGACTATTTAAATTTAAAATAATATAAATTACCCTTACCACGAACTTTAAACTAATATAATAAAGCTACAACTGCTAATTGCAGTAAAGAATATAAAGATGTTATATTAAAACCTCTTAAAATTTGTATAATATAGGCCGCACCCTTTATCTTATTAGCAAAAAGACGAGATTACAAAATCTTTACTATAACTATAAAAGACATTAAGAAAGCACTAGAACCGAAATAGTATATTAATCCTTAACCTCTTATACCCAAAGAGTACTACGATCTAATTAACGAGTTTAAAAAATGATTTACAAACTAACTAGCCCCACACTAAAATAAGCACGATTTTAAGATAGAACTTAAGCCTGGTATAACACCAAAGTTTGGTCCGCTATATGGTATGTCACGAAAAGAACTGCTTGTAATATAATAATACCTCAACAAGCATCTAGAAAAAGGATTTATTCGCCCTAGTTAATCTCCATTCACCTTACCTATACTATTTGTTAAAAAGCCAGGAGGAGGCTTAAGATTTTATATTAATTATTAAGCTCTAAATATAATTATGATTTGAAACCAATATCCAATTCCCCTAATTTAAGAAACGCTTAACCATTTAGTAAAGGCATGGTACTTTATAAAGCTTAATATAGTCGCTGCCTTTAATAAAATCCGTATATATAAAGGAGATAAGAAGTACACAGCTTTTTATATATAATAGGGACTCTTTAAATACCTAGTAATGCCGTTTGGCGTAAAAAACGGTCCTAGTATATTTTAGCAATATATTAACAATACGCTTCGTGAATTCCTTAATGTATTTATTACCGCGTATATTAATAATATCTTAATCTACTCATCCTTACTTTCTAAACATTGGAAATACATTAGAATGGTTCTTAAACGCCTATAAGATGCGGGCTTATAATGCAATATTAAGAAATGTAAGTTCCACGCATCCGAGGTTACATACTTAGGCTTAATTATATCCTATAATAGAATTAAAATAGACCCTAAGAAAGTCGCTGTGATTATAAACTGGGGAAGCCCTAGCAATATATAAGATGTTTAAGGATTTCTAAAATTTGCAAACTTCTATTGTTAATTTATTAACCACTTCTTAGAAATTGCCTAGCCATTAGTAAACCTAATAAGAAAGAATATAAAATTTAAATAGACCACTAAATATAAACAAGCTTTTAACAACCTAAAGCATTATTTTATAACTACTCCAATTCTCGCCCACTTTGACCCTAACCTTAAATGCATTATCGAAACAGATTCGTCTGATTATGCACTAGGAGGAGTGTTATCGCAATACAATAAGAACGGCGAGCTACGTCCAGTAGCCTTTCTCTCTCAGAAACTCGCCCCTACTAAATTAAACTACAAGATATACAATAAGGAACTGCTTGTAATTGTTAGATGCTTTAAACAATGGCGTCCTAAGCTTAAAGGATCGTTGTTCCTAATACGCGTATTAACGGACCATAAGAACCTGCAGTACTTTATAACTATAAAATAATTAACGCAGCGCCAAATTCGTTAGGCTGAATACCTTTTATAATTTAACTTTAAGATTATATACTAACTAGGCAAACTTAATTAAAAGCCTAATATATTAATATAATAATTACAGGACCTACCTACAAACGCTTTAGATAAATGGATTATAAATTAATTACGGATCTTACTACCCCCTAAATATTTTAAAAAGCTACGTCCTATATTCCTAGATGCGGAACTTAACAGAAATGAATTAAAAGTTAATAAATAGGAAATAGAAATTGATAAGCTAATAGAATACAAATATAAGAACAACATATAGATAATAGATATAATAAAAGCAATTTAAATAGGAAAATAATAGTATAAGGATATTACACTCGCTAAATGCAAAATTTGAAATGATTAATTATACTATTAATAGAAGATAGTAGTTCCGAATTCCAAACCTTTACAATTTAAGATACTTAATTTCATATACGACTTCCCTATAGTAGGGCATCCTGGCCGTGCGAAGACCTATAAGATTGTTTAATAAGTATACTACTAGCCTATAATGTACAACTATGTACGAAAATATGTTCGAGCATATAGAATGTACATGCGTGGAAAAACCTCTTATGTGAAGAAGTAAAAAGTACTTTAACCGCTACCAATTCCAATACAAAGATAGCGCGATATCTTAATTGACTTTATAGTCAACTTGCCTAGCAGTAATAGGTTTATGAATATTATAGTAGTCATTAACCGCCTTATAAAAATACAATATATAATTCCTATGGACTCAATTAATGCGATATTAGTAGCCAAATGTTTTATTAAGTATGTCTTTAAGCTACACAGACTTCCTAACTTAATAATATCTAACTATGGAAGCCAGTTTGTTTTAGACTTCTGGCAAGCTCTATATAAACAATTAAGTATTTAAACACGACTTTTAACTATATTTTATCTGGAGATAGATAGTTAAACTAAAATTATAAACGCGATTATAGAACAATACCTATAAATATACTACTCCTACCTGCAAAATAACTGGGAAAAATGGCTGCCTTTAGCTAAGTTTACTGCGAATAATACGATAAATATATTAATAGGCGTGACACCGTTCTACGCGACCTACGGATAAAACCCTTAACTTGGATTTAAACCATAACCCAAAATCAATATAATAGGACCCACAATTAAACGGATCTAGTTAATTAACGCGCACAACTTCGCTAATTAAATAAAGCAGTTAACGGAACTATTATAAAGTGAATTAACGTACACTTAAACGGTATAGGAATGGTATGCAAACAAAGGACAAGCTCCCACATAGGACTTTAAGGAAGGTAATATAGCTTACCTAAATACATAAAATATACAGACTTAACGGCCCTTAAAGAAACTTAATTAGAAGTTTGCGGGGCTGTACTAAATTAAAAAAAAACTAAGCCCATACGCCTATAAGCTTAAACTGCCAACTAAGATAAAAATATACCCAATATTTTACGTAAGCTTGTTGCAACCTTTAAAAGATAATCCTATAACTTATAAAGTACCACCGCCACCTCCTATAATTATTAATAATGGTAACGGTTCTTACTTTATTAACTTAATTAATGATATACGATAAAAACCATAATCTAAACAATTCAAACTTCTTATTAAGTGGGAAGGATATAAAACACAAACCTAGGAAACCTATAATTAGATTAAGGCCGACGCGCCTTCCCTGGTAAAAGAATTCTATAAGGACTATCCTTCGCGGCCTACTCTAGCTGGATGGACATAATATAAAGGTAAACGACTACCACCTGACACAAATACACGAAACTCGAATTTAAAAAGAACTCGAAATAAGTTATAACGTTTATAACGCGATTACGTGACATATAAGATATTAAGGAACTTTAACTAGCGGTTAAAGTTGTCTAATTAGTCAGATCTACCTTGCCAAGACCACCACCTAACGCGAAAATACGACACGCGATAAAAAAAAAAAAAAAAAAAATTATAAATTCTTAACTAAATTGAATTATTTTAAACCTTTGGTTAAAGGGGGGGTACTATAACAGGACTAGCCTAGTTATAGTAGGAATGTCTTAGTAAAACACTTAACAAGATAAACTTGATGCTTTAACCAAATTCTGCCGAATTCTGCCAGCTTGATTGACTTCTGCCAAGTTCTGCCAGATCAATCGAATTCTACCAAAGTCCGTCCGCGTGCGCACGTGCGCACGCATCGACCAAGACCCCTAACTATTTAATTACAAGATTCTCTGGTTATTCCCTTCTCTTCTTTACGCAACGTCTTGTTCTCTTGAAAAGCTATATACCCTTAAATTTAGATAGAATTTATATTGTTCCTTCGAATCTTCCCCGAAGCCTCTTCGCGCCCTTACATTCTTATACCTAGTAGGCAAAGGCTAGGTTCCCCCTAAGAACTATTATTTGGACCTATATAACAAGCTAACAGTCCGACTATAAGAGAAGATTATGGTAGCCTTAGATAACCTACTAACCTACTAAAGACTTACAGCCTAATATTTGTTACTGGATTTATAACTAAAACGAATTAATACTTATTCTAATTAACTAAAGTAGCCCTGTAGCGACCGTAACCTATCCGCTATACTAATAGGAGCTAGTGTTAAAAGATAAACCATAACCGCCTTTATACTAAAAGCGGTTATAACTATCTACCTACAAACCTCGCCTAACCTGCTATATACTATACCTTTAACTAATACTTATTGTAATACCTTAATTGACCCTGCCACGGTCACGTGCTTTAATTGCGGAAAGAATAATTACTTTACTACGTCCTACCTAGAGCTAAAGGATATAGGTAATATTAAGGAAATAGAGGAAGAAGAAATATCTAATAAGTTAGAAAAAGAAGAACCCTAGGGAAAGACTCCCCCCTAGGGTATCCTATTGATTTTAAAGAGGTTAATCTAAGTTAGCTAATAGGTAGAAAACACTTTATGGTTCTATATACAGTATCTTAAAATGGATATAGAGTTAATATAACTGCCCTTGTTAATACTAGAGCAAATAGCTTTACCTTTATAAATACTATTTATGTGAATAATGTTACTAAGTTCTTAAATATAAATGCTACCCAACTAGAGAAGCCTATTTAAGTAAAAGGCTATAACGGTTAAGCTAGTATGCCAGTTACCCACGTTTTAAAGCTATATATTACTATTAATGGATAACGCTAGTTTGGTATCCCCTTCTGTATCCTAGACCTAGGGTTATATAACATAATTCTTAGCCAAAAATAGATATTCTACTTTAATATTTGGCTAAATGTTTGATAAAGATAGTTTGTCTAGCTAGAGAATAGACTAAAGTTACCCTCCTTTATTAGGGAAATCCGTACCGACCGTAAGACGTTAGCTGTAAAGGCTAATCCTACCTACTAGCAAGATGTTAGGAACCATAGCCTAGCCTTTACCCAAGAAGATGCCCGCTATAAGGCTAGTAGGAACTTTGTACTAACAAGGATACTCCCCTAAAGGACTATAGTTAAGGAGGACTCTACTTATGGAAGTGGAATAGATACTAATATAAACGACTTCTAAATTGCGGAGATCTGGTTAATGGGGAAGAGGATGTACTAATAGGATATAAAGGATAACCTTTAGAAGATGTAATAAAAGTTAAAAGGAGTAAGGATAATACCAATACCCTAGAAGCCCCTAAGGCTATAGATAACCCTACTATTATATAATACCCTAATAGTAGACATCGCGGCAATTAGTGCTATAGGTTTCCACTTTAATATATATTGGAAGGACAATAAAGTCTTTACTACTAGTTTATATAAAATCGACTGGATTATTACTAAGAGGGAAGAAGTGCTAGTAGAGGAAACTAATAAGGAACTAGTTAAGCGTTTCCTTTCTAATTACCTCTTAAACTATAGAGACGCGTTCTTAAAAGCAGCTTTAAATATGCTACCCCCCTACTAAACCTATAATTATAAGATTTAGTTAGAGACCAATAACTCCCTAGGCTATAGCCCCCTTTACTAGTAAACTATAGAGGAACTAAAGGCAATAAAGTAGTACCTAATTGATAACCTCTATAAAGGGTTTATTAAGCTAAGCTAGGCTTTCTTTACTTCCCCTATTTTATTTATAAAGAAACCTAATAAAAGCCTTTATTTTTATATCAACTATTAGAAGCTAAATGCTATTACTTAAAAGGATTAGTACCCTCTCCCTTTAATTAATGAAACCCTTATATGTCTAAGCTGGGCTAAAATCTTTACTAAGCTTAATATTCGCTAAGCTTTTTACTAAATTAGGATGGACCCTGTATTAGAAGACCTAATAATATTCCGCACCTATTACGGGTCTTATAAATATAAAGTCCTTCCTTTTGGACTAATAAATGGGCTAGCCACTTATTAATAGTATATAAATAATGTTCTTTTTAACTACCTTAATAAATTCTGTATGGTATACCTGGATGATATTCTTATATACTTAGACAACAAACTTAAGTACTAAGTTTATATTAAGAAGGTCCTAGAGAGACTACAGAATATAGGCCTATAAGTTAATATTAAAAAATATAAATTTAGAGTAAAACGCATAAAGTACCTTGGGTTTATTGTTAGTATAAAAGGAATTAAAGTTAACCTAGAGAAGGTTAAGGCAATCCGTAACTAGAAACCCCCTTATACTATAAAAGGAATCTAGTCCTTTCTTAGCTTTTGTAATTTCTACTATTAGTTTATCTATAACTATAGAGTTATAGCTAAGCCTCTTATATAACTAACTAAAAACGATACGTCTTTTATCTTTAATAATAACTGTATAAAAGCCTTTAAGGAGTTAAAGGACCAACTTATCTCCTCCCTAATCCTTTATTACTATAACTTAGACCTTAAATTAATGCTAGAAACGGATGCCTCCAATAGGGTAGTAGCAGGAGTCCTTTTACAGCTATATTTAGACGGCGAATGGTACCCTATTACGTTCTTCTTAAAAATAATAGCCCTAGCTAAGTGCAACTATAAAGTACACAATAAGGAAATATTAGCTATTGTATAATTATTATCCTAGTGGCGCGTAGAGCTTGGAAGTATAGACTCTTAGATTAAGGTTTATACTAATTATAAAGCCCTTAAGTATTTTATAACAATAAAATAACTTACCGGTTAATAGGCCTAGTGGGCTAAAATACTCTTCTAATTCTTCTTTATAATCATATACCGCCCTAGTAGGTAAAATGCTAAGGCTAACGCCCTAACCCGGAGAGAATAGGATGTGGGGCTATAAGATAAGCTAAAGGCTTAGTACCAAACACGCACCCTCCTCTATACTAAATAACTTAACCCGCGTATCCTTGAGGAACTGAGCTTTAAACAGAATAAGGTAGCACCTATAGAAGGAGAGACCCTAGATAAACTAATAGGACTAATTGATTATATCCTAACCATAAACTGTATAGCCGAATCCCTAAAAGCCCTCCGCGATTAAGCTATGGGGGGTGACCCTAGTTTGGAAATAGAAGACGGACTGCTCCTATACTAAGAACGGCTTATAGTTCTAGATATTAACAACCTACGAATAGAACTAATCCGTAAAGCCTACTATTAAGTCTCTATGGCGTACCCTAGTTAAGATAAGACCTACTAACTACTATCGCCTTGTTACTATTGGCGAGGACTCCTATCTGATATAGAATAATTTATTAGAAATTTTTATGCTTATAAACGTGTAAATACCCCTAGGGACCAAACTCCTGGATGGCTGCAACCACTACCAGTCCCTGAACGCCCTTAGCAATATATTATAATAGACTTTAAATTATTCCTAAAGGACAAATACGGCTATAATATGGCCTTTGTAGTAGTTAACTAACTAAGTAAGCAAGCCGTTTCCCTCCCTTGCTTTAAGACTATAACCGTAAAGAACATGGCCTGTATATACGTGGATAATATCTACTGGATCTATGGCGCTACTAAGTTAATTATCTCTAACTGTGGACCTTAGTTTATATTAGACTTCTAGAACAAATTCTGCTATATTCTTAGGATTAAGATTAAGCTCTCTATTATATTCTACCCTTAGACTGACGGCTAAACTAAGATTATAAACTAGTACCTTAACTAGTAACTTCGCCCCTTTATTAACTACTACTAGGATAACTGGTTGGAACTACTACCTATAATAGACTACGCACAGCTCACGCTCCCTTATAATAGTATAGAAATGTCGCTATTTAAGTTACTCTATGGATATAGGCTATAAACATTCTTTGATTGGGATAGACCTATAGGATATATAACGGCCCGCGAACGCCTTAGCTATAAAGAGGCCTAGATATTCGCTAAGAGAATATATAGGGCCTAGGAGACTGCCTAAGCAATTATAAAAAGGATATAAGAGAAGAAAGAGTCTAATATAAACTAATATCGCCGTGAGGTAGACTTCTACGAAGGAGATAAGATATGGGTGTTAATAAAGAACTAGAAAACCTAGAGGCTAAGCTATAAGCTAGACTACTAAATAGCTGGCCCCTATAAAATCCCTAAGAAGGTAGGGCACTCTTTTAAGGTTAAGCTACCAGAGTTAATAAAGATCTACCCTATCTTCTCTCTAGACTAACTGTGGAAGGCCGCGGATAACCTATTACCTAGATAGTATAACAACCCCCTACCACTAATTTAGATTATAGAGGACGAAGAATAGGAAGTTAAAGAGATCTTAGTAGTAAAGAAGGACCGTAGTACCTTAAAATACCGTGCAAGCTAGGTAGGTTACGATGAAGATCCAGAATGGTACCCTGTATTTAATTTTAAGTACTCTCCCTATAAGCTATAAGATTTCCACCTAGCCTACCTAAACCTCCCTGGACCACCACGCAAGTTAGATAGCTGGGTTAAATGCTAGGAAGAGGGGTTAGATAACTATAATAATTTAAATAACAATAAAGAACTTAGATAAAGCCTAAGGGCAGGCTTTTTTAGGAGGGGGGGGTAATATAATGGTGCTAGAGCGCGTTACCGGCCATATTTAACCAATTAGGATTTTCTATGCCTAGCATGCAAAATTGCTATTAGCCCGCTTACCACTAGCGCCTTGGCGGCCCTCGCGATATGCCTACCTACTGCCCCTGAACGATTCTTCTTCTTCTTCTCCTTAGCTTAGTATTCTTGTATGGTAGCAATCTACAAGCTTCGGTTTAGAAGCATTTATACGAGCCCGTTATACCATGCAGGCTTATACCTTCTATTTATAGGAAAAATCCCTAGTAGGGGAAACCCTTAGTTTAACCTTTTAGCTAGTTTTACGTGCTCCGCCTTCGCCTAGCCTGTTTACCTTTATTATCTGTTTGCCTTTTGTACCATGCTTTTAAGGTATCTTAGAAGGTCTAGGGGGTAATAGGAGGGTCTAGTGGTTTGTCTACGCGCCTTCTTTATCCTAGTGGGGGAGTCCAGTTCCTAAGGGGCTGGAAAGGGGCGTATCCTTCTATGTCCTCCTATTGGATCTTATACGCTGTCTGGAACTGCTGGAGGACTCCTTAGCCTATAAGCTATTTTACTGCTGCGTGTAGGCCCCTACTTGTAGAGAGCATTTGGGTAATATTATGTGTACCCGCCCTAGCAAATAGCTGGTCTTGTTTTATATGGTAGTTGTAAAAGAGTAATACATGGTGTACTAACTGCGTAGGCCACCCGCAAGTGCAGTGTGGTGTAGTATTTGGGACGTGAATGCTTGCTAGCTATATGTTTAGTCCTAGGACCTCTATCTATAGTAGGAAGGTAGCTATAGATTCCGCCTTTGTCTGTCCTTTATATAGGGGGAGAGTTGGCTTCGACTATAGGGTGCCCTATGTAGTTATATTCTGTGCTTTCGCAGCCTTCTTCTAGCGCCGTTTTTACTTAATATTTGCCTATCTGGTGATGTATATAGTAGATCTCTACTTATGCTAGTAGCCCCCTATCCTCTGTTGCCGTTGTGGCGCTCTACTAGCGCGGCGCCGGTTCTCCGCTTAGTATTATAGTAGCTCCTGTATTTCCTGTTCCCTCTCTTTAGCCCGTAGGCGTAGGGTCTCTTGGCTTGTAAGCTTAGGCGTAGTACCCCTTTAGGGGGCCCTTGCTCCTTAAATGCGTTCTAGTGTCTAGCGTATTTCTTTCTCCACTGGGTGGTCTTATACTGTAGATGCTCTTTGCATTGTGGTTACTTCTATGTATATGTCTATTGGTGGTACTACTGCTTCGCGTTCTAGTGTGGCGCGTGGTATCCTTTTATAGGCCCCTATAATTCTGCGTAGATATTAGTTTTGTAGCTTTTCTAGTGGCGCTAGGGAGCTTTTTGCTATTGGTTTGCTGTTTAGTTCTATACCCTAGATCTAGGCGCTATAGAGCATTGTTAGCCTTACTACTACTGTGTATAGTAGTTATATGCGTCTAAAGGAGGGTCCCTAGGTTGAGGCTGCTATTTATAATACTGCTGTAAAAGCCGCTGCTCCCCTATGGGTTATCTATATAATATACGCGTTCTAGTTTAGTTTAGCGTTTACCTAGACCCCTAGGACCTTAAGAGTTGTTTTTAGTTTTACTTTATAGCCCTAGATACTTACTGTTAATGCTAGGTTATTGTTTACCCTTCTTTTCCTTATAAAGTGGATAAGCTAGTATTTATCTGGTACGAATTTAACTCTGTGTTATTTTGCCTATATAATGCACCTATTGTGCACTTGGTTTAGCCTGGTATAGTTTTCTACCGCTGTGTCTCCCTATATAATTAGGTTTGTATTGTCTATAAATCCTAGGGCTACTACTTTTTAGTTGCTATTAAGTGTCTCTAGTAGCTCAGATATAAAGAAAAGGAATAGGATTAGTAAGAGGGGTGATCCTTATGGGATACCTATAGGTGTTAGTATTATTTCGCTTTTGTAGCCCTTAAATACTATTTTAGTGGTGCGCCCTGTTAGGAAGGCTTGGGTGAACATAATTATCTAGTTTAATAGGCCCTTCTTTCTTAGGATCTATAGGAGCCTCTTATATAATATATAGTTAAAGGCTCCGCTTATATCTAGGCTTAGTATAGATACTACGCAGCCTAGGTGGGCTTGCCACGCTGCCTAAACGCTAGAGGTAATTAGGGAGAGAGTTAAGAGGGTTAATTACTTCTTTCTTGCGCCTATTTGTGTTTATAGTAGGAGCCCTTGCTCCTCTATAGCCTCTTATATGTGTTTTGCTACTATCTTTTCTAGTATCTTTCCTAGCGTGTTTTTAAGGGCGACTAGTTAGTAGCTTCCTAGTAGGGAGTAGTTCTTTTTATTTGCTTTTTATAGGACGACTATAATTGTTTCTTTATAGTATTCTGGTAGCTTGCCTTTAAGGAGGTAGGTAGTTATGGTATTAGCTAGTGGTATAGCTATAGCCTCTAACGCAGCTTTAATCGCCTTATTTAGGATCCTATCTAGCCTAGCCGCTTTGCTAGTAGGGAGTTTCTATATAGCATCTTTTATATCCTTTGGCGAGACTATCTGGCTTATCTTTAGAGGTAGGGGGAGGTTTTAATTGCTAATATTCTGTAGGTCCGCTTAGCACGCGCCTAGAAAGAATCTCTTTGTAAGTATTTTTGTTTTTTCCCTATTGTTATTTGTGTACTGGTCTTGCTCTGTCTAGCGGAGTGCAGGTAGGTGGGGGTTACCTAGCGTTTCCCCTGCGGCTCTCCTGCTCTACTTTAATAGGCGCTATAGGCCTTAGTTGTGTGGTTTGGTGGGGTCTAAGGTGGTTTCCTTTAGGAATTGGCACCAGCTATTTCTATTCTTCTTCTATATTGTCTTTTTAAGCCTATTTTTTAAGGCCTTATAGCTCTAATGGTGGTGGGCCTTGCCTATTATGCTGTACTGACGCTTTACCCTCCTTGTGCCTGTGAGTAGCTGAGCTGCCTCTGGCGACTATTCCCGCTGGGCGTGTTTACTAGGTTGCGCTTTTAGGCAGTACTCTTCTAAGTAGTTGCTTATAGTTCTCTAAATATCCCCTAGCGTTGCCTCTAGTATTAATGCTAGTCTGTTTATAATTTCTTAGGAGTATTTTTCCTAGTTAAGTTTTTGTGTGGCGTATCTCCGGCGGGTTTGTTGCACTAGGGCGTTAACATTAAGAGTGATCTGTATGGGTATATGGTCTGCAGTTATTGCCTATATATTTTCTATCCTATAGAATGCTAGCTAGTCTATGAGTGCTTCTTATATAAATATTAGGTTAATTGTGCTCTCCTAGATCCCTCTTTTCTAGGTAGGTTTACTAGTTGGGGTAGTTAGGACAAGGCCTTACGTTTCTAGTTTATAAAGTAGGTAAGTTAACTATGCTTCTACTATAGCCTGCTAACCTCCCTATGCTATATAGTGCGCATTAAAGTTCCCTAGGGCTATTATCTCGCCTTCTGCTATATTAATAGTGTATTATAATAGACCCTACGTGGTTATCTGGGGCCTATTATTGCTTAGGTTATAGATGTTAATTATGCTAATCTGGCCCTTATCTGTAGCTATTTATACTTTAGCTATGTTAGGGCTAATAGTCTAGTAGCTCTACGCCTATATGCTAATATATTGGCTGATTAGGAAGTATGCGCGGGTAGCCAGGTCTGGTTTATATAAGAGGTAGTATCCTTTTAGTTTATATATTTTCTGGGTTTGCTTATTATATGCTAGTTCTTATAAAGCTATTATCTGGTGTTCTTCTAGGTTAAAGCTGTTAAATAAAGGGCATATTGCTCTATAGTTTAAATGTCCGTAGTTATATTATACTATTATTAGCCCTTTTATAACTTATCTGGTGACTTATAGGCGTCTTCCCTTTGTGTCTATGTAACGGAACCTTGTAGTAGGAACTACGGTGGGTTCTGTTAATAGGCTGGGTATATAGGTACGACAAAAACGATAATATAATAACAACTGGTGGAGTGGTTGCCTAATAGATTAACTCTAATTGTATTCTAAGATTTACTACAAGGAGAGAACTATCTACGGTAGGGACTAAGGTCCTTTAAATACACAACTATACTCCTAAGAAATCCTCTCTTATACGTAAGGTACGTGTTATACGTGTTATATATAGCGTACACTGCGTACTCCTTATATACTGCATACAACATTATATGACTCGCTTACTACTCCTCATTATATAGTTCCACCGGATCCATTCTGGACCATACCTATATTAACCAACTAGCTTCCGCCAACTCCTCTCTAAGTAGTCGTAACACCGTACTTAAAGCGTCCGTAATACTATCTCCCTTCTCTTTATCTTTGTCCTTAAAGATTCCTAATATCTCCAAGTCGTCCACTAGAGGTGTAATGTCCGTTTAATTAGTCTAGTTAATATCTGTACTTATTATGGCTAAAGCTCCTTCTTCCTCACAAGTATAGTGCCGTGCTCGCACCGTGGCTGCCATACTGTCGCTTGGTGAGATAATGCCGTCTCCATATTCTCGTTGCGTAAAGGCGGGGTTAGTATATGTTGTGCTAGCAAGTCCTTTATCTTAACAACCTTTGTCTTACTTAGAGTGTACTAAAGCAAATATTTAATTGTCCTACAATGTTCGCTCTATTTCTAACGCTAAGTATACGCGTTTAATAACTCTTAACAGTCTTTAAGTTCCCTAAGTAACTTATTATAGGGTCTTATATTTAATCTACCGCTACAAAACTTAACGGTAAGCTCTTAAGCGCCTTAGATAAGCTTTATCATTCGCGGGAAGCGGAGCAAGAGGCTATAGCTACTTAACAGCATGCCCTTAAAGCCCGTCTATCCGCTTCTACCTGTCTTCTTTGTCTTAAATATGTCCGTAAGAAGGTCTGTTCTAAAGAGTGGAAACTTGTTTAACAGGGTTTATCTAAGCTAGGTAATAAAAGGATTAACTCTCCTCCTATAAGGGAAACAACTCTAAGTAGCTTAGCAATTGCTCCTCTTAGGTCCCCCTTAGGCGATTTATTTTTTAGTAATTTCTCCCTATTAATATTGCCTAACCTACTTTCTTTTAATACTCCCATACCTTTTTTATAGCATTCCTTAGGTTGCTTAGTGGTTTTTAGGTAGTCTTATTATAGCCTATCTACTTTACTTTATACTATGTTTTGTTATCTACATCCTTATAACTAATAATCTTTAAAACTTGCTATTTGTCTTCCTTTTATCCTCTATATATATCTGCCTTATAGACTAGTGGCTTAATATTTCTGTATGCTAGTTCTAGCATTGCGACATACTATATAGGGTAGATTTTCATTTTGGCTAGTAGGTTTAACTTATATATAACTAATAAAATTCTTTACTTAACTTTAAAAGGTTCTAGTCTAATATGGTCTAACTTCTTGCTTAGTCATCAACTCTTAAAGTTTTTATATAGTAGCCACACTTTATCCCCCTCCTTAAGATCTGGTCCCTTAGATCTCTTAGCATTATAGTACCTTTTTATTCGTTTTTATACTAGTTTAGCTGTTTCTTTAAGGTCTGTATAAAGATTTATTAATGTCTCCATTCTTTGCTTAGCTGTGCTACTCATCTTTTTTGCTTATTATAGCGATAATAATATTCTTGGCTCGTACCCATAGTTTGCCTTAAATAGTAATGTTCCCATTCCTTCTTATAGTATTGCATTATATGCAAACTGTGTAACTGGTAGTAATAATACCTAATTATTCTATATGTGATTAATATAATGCCTTAGATACTACTCTAGTGTCTAGTTTAGTCTTTCCATTTATCCGTCTGTCTGCGGATAATATGCTATAGATATTACTGCGCGAACCCCTTATTCTACCAGAAATACTTTCTAAAATGCTGCTATAAATCTTGGATCTCTATCCAATATAATCTTGTTTGGTGCTCTATATCTTATAAATACTTCCTTTATATAGATTCTAGCGACATCTTCTACTAATATCTCTTTAGTGTATGCTATGAAGTATCCCCACTTTGTTAGCTTATCTACTATTACTAAAATTACGTTATGATCTTGTCCTATAATAGAATCTCTTAACTTTAATAACTTAATAATAAAGTCCTATAATATAACCTTTTATGGTCTTCCTGGTGTCTTAACAGGTTATAGCCCTCCATACGGCTTATACCTCGTTGGTTTGTTCCTTTAGCAATCTAGATATTCCTTTATAACTTATCTTACTAGTCCCCAGATTCCTTAAATAATGTATTCCTCTTAAAGTCTTAACACTAAGCCTATAGCTCTGTTGTGTCCTTATATTATTCCCTTATAGAATTCCTTAATAAATTCTTCTGCAATAGACTTAGGCACATACGTTACTTCTCTGTTTTTATATTGCTCTAAGTCTGGATTCTCTGCCTATATTTCTTAGATCTTCTATATCTAATTACTCTTTAGTAATTTATAGATCTGACTTTCCTTAGTTGCTACAATCTTTAGATAATTATACCTAATTAATCCGTCTTAATCCTTTTATAATAAAGCTCCCGATAGCTTTTTATTGCTTTATAGTTTAGCCTTTCTACTTAGAGCATTTGCTCGTGCATTGTCTGTACCCTTAGTATACTGAATTTCGAAATAGTATTCTATAAGCATTTCCGCCCATCTAACCTATCTTTGGTTAAGTTCCTTTATCGTTAGGAATCCTATAAGGTTCTTATAGTCTATCTTAACCATAAATGGTTTTTCTATACCTTATAAGAACGCTCTCTATTTCTTAAATACTGTAACTATACCTAATAACTCCTTATTATAGATGTTATAGTTTAACTCTAGTGGTGTTATCTTTTAACTATAGTATACCACTAGGTGCCATCTATCTTGATATTTCTATAGGAAGTATGCCCCTAGTGTAAAGTCTAATATATTTATCTCTACAACCGTCTCTAGCCCTAGTTGATAGATCTTAAGAACTGGCTCCTAGGTAAACAACTCTTTAACTTTCTTAAATAGTTCTTATTGTTCCTTCCCCTATGCCTATAGTTCTTCTTTCTTTGTTAATTGTATAAACGGCTTAATATCCTATAACCACTGCGCTATAAACCTTCTGCAGTAATTATAAAACCCTAGGAATGATTTTAACTGTATTACATTCTCTGGTTCTTGCTAATTTACTATAGCCTTAATCTTTTTTAGATCTATACTAAGTTGGCCTAGTTTAATAATAAATCTAATAAAATCAGTTTTCCTGGTGAAGAACTCGCATTTCTTAATCGCTACTAGCATCTTTTCTTCTTGTAGTCTCTTTAAGACCTATTTAACGTGTTCTTTATATTCTTCCTTACTTTCTAAGTAGATAATAATGTCGTTAAGGTATACCATAATAAATTTATCTAGGTGTTCTCCTAACACACTATTAATTCGCTTCTAGAATATTGCTAGTGTATTTATAAGCCTAAATTGTATAACTAATAGCTTATATAGTCCTTCCTTTAACCTAAAGGCTGCCTTTTATTTGTCGCCTTCCTTGATTTTAATCTGGTGGTATGCCTATCTTAGATCTATCTTTATAAAGATCTTTACGTTACCTATCCTGTCTTGGATTTCGCTAATTAAGGGTAAAGGATACCTATTCTTCCTAATAATGCTGTTTAACTATCTGTAGTCTATACACATCCTAAGTTTTCCGTTTTTCTTTAGGATGAATAGTACTGGATATTCTGCTAATAACTACAACGGTTTAATATATCCCTTTTATAAGTTTTCCTGGATAAACTCCTTAAGCGCTACTAACTCTGTTTCAGTAAGCTTATAAATTAAAAAGAACTTTAGACTTATTCCCTCTTCTAATTCTATCTTATAGTCCTAAGCTGTATGCTTTAACAGCTTCTTACTTTCTAGTAACCATAACTTTTTTCTATACTTATAGTATCTTTTTGGTACATAACTTAAGCCTTACTTAGTCTCTTTATATATCGCTCCAACTTAGTACTATACCAACTTGGTTTGCTGTCGCACTTTATATTGTTATATATTCTTAATATTAACCTAACCTATAACCCAATCGATCTTTAGATTATACTTCTGTAACTAAGGCATTCCTAGTATCGCCTTATCCTATCCTAATAGTAGGATATTAAAAGACATTCTAACTGGTCTCCCTTTAATAGTTATCTGAATAGGTCCTATTTTAAGATTAATAATACCTCCTCTATAGGCTATCTGGTCTCCTAAAATTATTATAAGTAAATATAGGTGTTCCTTCTGTCTATATAGTAACCCTATCCTTTCTACTACCTTTGGTAATATGTGGTTCCTTATTACTCTATTATCTACCAACGCTTTAAACTGCTGATCTTGCCACTTAGCTCTTAAGTTTAGGTATTATCCTTAAATTCCTTTAAGGGTTTAAGGCTCTAATACTAGTTCCCTCTAGTCCTATACACCTCCCCTTTTCCTAACTGTTGGCTGCTAGATTCTACCTATACTTAGTCCAACTTTGGCCAATACTTAGTTTGTTTCTTTTCCTCTATATACTATAGACAAGTGTTCTCTAGGTACTCCCACCACTATTATCCATCTAGGCATTCTTCCATAAGAAATCTTTCTAGTTAAAGTGTTAAGTCTCCTTAACCTTATACTTCTACTAGGTGCCAACTATGTATATACTTAGCATTCCTAAACCGCTTTTCCTCTAGTGCCTAATATATCCTTACTAGGTACTTCCGGTTCTTGTCTTTAGGTGCTCTATATATGTTACATATATTATCCACATAAGCTATCTATAATAGTATATAATACGCTACATGTTTTAGGTTAACTCTTAGTTTATCTTTGTTCTTAAGTTTAAACCTATACCTGGTTAACCTAACCACTAGTATCTCTACTATGGGTACTAAGACTTGCCGCTCGCTTCTCTAGTCCCTGGATTCCTCTTCTAGGTTCCTTAACATTATAATTAATGCTCCTTTAATGTGACTTATACGTTTTTCCGTAATAGGTTGGTCTTAAACAACTTTTTTATCTAGCCACATATAAAAGTCTTCCTATTTATTGTTGTGTCGTTGCCTATACCACTTTCCATACAACTGGTTTAGTGTGTATAGTCTATCTATTAGAAAATACCTTGTTATTACTATATTATAATATTCTTTAATATGCCTTTCTTTAAACCTAGTTAGAATATCTAGATCCTCTTCTTGTTCTAGTTCATCTAACCACTTTGCCCTAAGTGTCCCTGCACTTGGCCTATTAGTAACTCTTCGTACGGGTGCTCTATCCCTTATATAACCTGGCATAGCTAATCTCTTATCTAGCTTTTGCTCTTACTATGCAATGATTCTTATTCTAAACTTATCTATAGTTTCTTGTTTTCTGCGTCTTACAGCTAGATTCTTATAGTCGTCTTGCTTTTTAATCCTAGTATTAACTTTTTAATCTTTAGGCTAAGTACTATGTTCGCCTAAAATTACTAACGTTCTTATTCATTCCCTAAACTTGTAGTTCTTGAACTTGCGTCCTGTACTTATTTATTTATTACTAAACTAAGTTGCTGCCCTTTCCCATCAGTTTTTGTCTATTGTGGGTTCTTAGGTATGTCTTATCTTACTTTAAGAATTTTAAACTTCTCTTATCTCTTCTTAAGAATCTTAAGCCTGTGGCCTTTTGCCTTTATTGAGTAATAAGCTAGCACTAGCAGTTATCTACTTGCTTAGTTTCTTCTAAACGTTACTCCTATTATCTTATAAAGTAATAGAAATTGTATCTAATAGTATCGCTATGCCCGTTACTAAACCTTGTTTAGTGATGGTCTCAGTCTCTACTTCTATTACGTTATTAAGGTTTAAGTGCTCCTAGTTAGCCTCCTTTTTGTCCTTATTACTGTTAATTAATAAGTACTCTAACTCTATTGTTATTACTGCTAATCTTTATCTATATATTACTATGATATCTTAATCTAGCTCATAGAGTCAATTTTATTCTTCGTTTAACTCTCTGGTTTTTTAGAGTCCTTTTAACTCTAGCTCTTATAGCTAATAGCTTACGCCGTACTTAGCGTCTTTATAAATTTGGTATGCGTTGTTATAACAATACGCAAAACTGTTAATTAAACACTCTTTTATTCCTTACAGTGCACCATCGTCCCTCTATATATACGCGCCGTCTACTGGTCTAGTTCCCTTTACTACGTAGTTACTCTAACCACCTCTACAGTCTCTAGCGAAATAACCCTGTTTTCCGCAATTTATATAAGCTCTATCTTTAAACCATCTTTCTTGCTATGGAGTCCGCCTAAACATCTTCTACTGCTAAGATCCCTAGTTTGGCCTCTGCTCCTTAGTCCTTTAATTACTTAATCCTCAACCTCTAGGTTTCTATGGTTTCTTTTTCTATCTTTAGGTTTCTTTAGTACTACTTAGGTCCATTAGCTCTGTGCCATTTTATAGTTTTTAACTCTATATCTGTCGTTGCGTACTTTACGCCTTATACGACTATAGAACTCTATTTTGCCCTCTCTTAGCTTATTCCCTTTAATAGATTCTATTATTAATCTTTATTAACTGATCTATTAACTCTCTTAGAGTATCCGCATCTTCTATTAGGATGATTACGTCCTAGACTTTAGCCTTAAGTCCCTATTTATACTGTGCTATAAGCGCCCTATTATTTCACTTAACCTATATGGCTAGTGTTTAAAACTGTGTTGTATACTCAATTATTAAAGTGCGTTGTATTAAGTTCTAAAGCTTTTGTTCCGCTATGGTTATGGCCTCTGGGTCTCTAAATATCTGTATTAGTTGCTCTACGAACCCGTTCTAACTAGTAAATATATACCATACATCCTGGTTAGTAGTTGTTATGCTATTAGCCTGTATTTCCGTAAGATATAGTTTAAACCACTTAAGTGCCCTCCCCATTAGGAACAATCCTGCATAGGCTACTTAATCTAACGATATTACTAACTTCGCTCCTTCCTATACTACCTTAAAGTGCATCTACGTAAGAAATCCTTTAAGCTTTAACTTTTCTCCTAAGAATTGTTTAATTGAAGGTAACTTAATCTTTACTACTCTAATTCTATTAATGCGTTCTTTAAGTATCCTATTATTGTCTTATAAGTAATTAACCATTTTTTATAACTAACCTCGCGTAACTACTTGAGAATCCCTATCGTCTATACTGGTATCACCTAGCCCTGAGGTTGTGGCTCCCGTTAACGCCGTTATAACTAGTGCTGCTCTTGGTAGCATGTTACTTGATTTTGTTCCAATACCGTAACCTTAGTAGTGAATGTGTAACGGAACCTTGTAGTAGGAACTACAGTGGGTTCTATTAATGGGCTAGGTATATAGGTACAACAAAAATAATAACATAATAATAACTAGTGGAGTGGTTACCCAACAAATTAACTCCAATTATATTCTGAGATTCACTACAAGGAGAGAACTATCTACGGTAGGGACTGAGGTCCTTTAAATATACAACCATACTCCTAAGAAATCCTCTCTTGTACGTAAGGTATGTGTTATACGTGTTATACGTGGCGTATACTGCGTACTCCTTATATACTGCGTACAACGTTATGTGACTCACTTACTATTCCTCGTCACATAGTTCCACCGGATCCATTCTAGACCGTGCCTATATTAACCAACTAGCTTCCGCCGACTCCTCTCTAAGTAGTCATAACACCGTACTTAAAGCGTCCGTAACAGTCTGGGGTGTCTTAGCTGGGGCCGTTACGGTTGGGATTCTCTGCTAGGATAGGTCTTTGGCCATATTAGTACTTCCTTACGGGCGTTCTACGCTCCGTTTTGCTGCTGGTTGGGTTAATAGTGCTCCTACTAGGGTGGGAACCCTAGATCTCTTCTATTAGGCAACTATTTACCCGCCTTTACCTACCCTACTTGTTTCCTTTTCCTTATAGGTATTTCCCTATAGCGTAGCTGTAATCTAGTATAGCTGGGCTTGTCTTGCTATAGTGGCTTCTTAGTATACCTAGTAGGTTTTGCACGCTATCTTCTACTATACTTTATATTCTTTGCCGTAGTTTACATATCTAGCTCCCTTGTCTTTAGGGCAGTCCTTAATATTATAAGTGTTGGCACACTCTCCGCACCTTGCCTGCCTCCTATATACGCTCTGGGTATGTCCCTACTGTTAGCATCTAAAGCATCGTCTAACTTGGACTCTGTGGTGGTAGAGTTAGGCTTTATACTAGAGGCTATCTATAACTACTCCCTTATAGGCTAGTGCTACCTATATCTCTTATATTAGTAAGCTGATTATTAGGGTACCGCGTATTTTAACCTTTTAGAACCCTAGTAACTCCCCTATATATATTATACGTTTTTTGTTAAGCTATATAACTCTAGTTATAGTAATTCCTAGGGCTAGTTTCTTAGTAGCCTCTGTAATCCTTTAAATAAGCTATATATTTATGGCGCCTCGCCTACTTTCTACTTGTGTATTAAGGGGTACCCCTATTACTTTAACTGGGTAGTCCTGTTAGAGAATTTTACACTTAGGGGTGTCTCTCTAGGTAATAACTTAATCCTTTATCTGCTGGTTAGGGAGCGTAACTTTAATGTCACCACTATATAGTACCCTTACCGCCACTGCCCTTAGTATATGTGCCTTAATTAATATAAGGATCTGTTTTAGTTCTGCTCCTACTATTTCTGGTATTCTGACCCTAACTATAGCCCTAACTAGTACTACGCTAGGTATGCGCTGGAAAGGCGCCGGTTAGGCACTTACAGCGATATTTACCTATAATAGCTTTGTTGCCTATACTGTTAGTGCTCCCTATAATTTTATGGCATTCTTAATGCGCCTAAGCCTATTTTCCACCGTATTCTGGTTCCTATTGTGCCTTGTCCAGAGTTCCTGGGCGATTTATCCTGCCTATTAGGCCATACGCGCTACCCCTATACGTGGGTGTTTGTCTTCTCCCTTCCCTAGATCTTCCTTAATATCTTTTAGGATGTTTATAAGTTTCTGCCATTTCTAGTCGTTGTCCTTTGGTTATTGTGGTTGCGTTGCCCCCTATTGGGTTTGTTGTAGTGTTGCGTTTTTCTGTGTGTTGATCCACCTTTGAGTTTACAGCAACCCTCCTATATCGCGCAGGCTTTTTGGCTGTGATGCGTACATTAGTTCTAGGGCATGTTATGCCGTAGAATTGATTGGGAGTGGTTATTTCTTTATTGAGTAAGCGGTAGGCGTGTTCTGCTGCTGTAGCGGCTTTGGTGTTCTAAACCTAATCCTTATAATTATTAAGACATTAAGTTTTAGTCCTTAAATTTAAATAAATTATTATATCTTAATAACTAGTAGTTTTATTAACTTTAAATTTTAATATAGGCTTTAGAGTATATATAAATGCCCAATTTTAAAATTTTAGAATTTTTTATCTAGTCGTTGTTAAGATATTTTATCGTGAATTTTATAGATTTTGGTAAGGAATTGGTTTCGGTAACTCGTTTGTGTCGGTAATTCGCTTGTGGAATACGTTAAGGTATAAATTCTCTAAGTTCCGGTAAGTTTTGATGTAGTGGCCCGCTTGCCCGCATAGCCCACTTGCCCGTAGACTACGTTATACATTTAAATAGCCTTATGCTTTAAATTTGATGGCGACTATGAGAGGCAACGGGCGATAGTAAGGGAGGACGCGTTCTCCGTTGTTGACTATGACACGCCCATAGTAAACATTGGGGATCGAGCACCGGTGGTGGCTTGCGCACGGTATCTTGGCATTCTACGCTTTAGAAGCTCCCGAAAAGCGACCCCACCGAAACTCCTTTCCATTCTTGGACCTGAGCAGCCGCCCCAACTTGAGCCGGTGGTGAGGGCGTCGGCGCTTCGCTGTCGGTGCTCATACTGGTAAACGCTAGTATACCCCTCAGCGGGAGCTTGAAACTTGGCTGCAGCTTATGTCGCACGCAATCGTAACAGCCTGCGCTTGCTATACCACACCCATTGTGGGCTGGAGGTAATTTCCAAAGATTTATGAGTTGAACCGCATTCACCCAGGACCTACTTCCTCTTCTTGTTTTTTGCTACCTGGTCATTTAGTTTCTATTTTCAGTATTTCCACCATTATCCCTTAGCACGTTAGCGTCCAACGAGTAGTAGTCCGTGCGGGAACACCGTTTTCAAAACAACGTGTACATATATAGATTCCAGAAATTAAATACCCACCGCAATGCCTTTTAGTCGTGCTAGAATTTGTATAGAAAGGACAAGTACTAGAAATCTCATATTAAGCGACTCAGCTCAAAAGAATAAGCTTATATATCAAAATACTACGGTATTTAGCCTTCATCAAAAGCTTCATATTCCTGAGTACGGGCGTTAAATGCACCTCAATTGATTGGCTGGATCTTATCGATAACAGTTGGACCCGAATTAACGCGCTGAGGGATTCTTACAGTATACTTCTAAGCTTAACTTTTTCGGATTCTGAGTCTCAATTCCCTCTACAGCGGGTGAGATGACACCACTCTCCCGCCCAGCGGCCCAGAGCTTGATTGTAAGGATAAGAAGTAATAGTGGCGGCATGTCACCGAAAGTTGCAGCGAGGACCCCACCAGAAGCATTGGAAGCGTTGAGAAATCTCACCAAAGTAGCAGCTACCGCTGCGGGGGCATTCGTTTTGCCTCTTCCCCTCTACCTCGAATCGAAGCTAATCTCATTGATCTAAAATAGACTTACCACGGAACTCTACTCAATAGATACGCGCTTTGTTTACGAATTGGTTCAGAACGCCGAAGATAAATCAATACAGCCACATGACGAACAACGACGTACCATATCTCCGCTTCTGTGTCTGTCCTCTCAGCCTAGTCCTTGGGGTAAAACATGCATTTCACCACAACCACGCTAAGACTTCGAAACCTGCCATGTCAGCGAGGCTGCCAAGACTCAGCATGGTCATCTATTCGTACTGATTTTGTTTCCTCCTCTAAATAGACTCCATTGTCACCAGCCTTACGCAGTCAGAGCGTCCGCATACGGAACCCACCGTATTGCTGTGCAGCCTGCGCTAGGCCTGCTTAGAAGTCCTAATATACTAAGCTAACAACAATAGGAATTCCAATTAGCAGTTGTAAACAAGCAGCCATTACATCTACATCAACTCTTAGCTAAAGCCTTCGGAGCCAGGCTCTTCTATCTCTCTAGAATCTGAATCCCGATAGCCAAAGACGCTTCTTTCCTTCTAAACACTCGGTTGTCATTCTCCTCCTAGAACACGTCCTTGGTGGACCCAATTCAGGGATAGATTTGTAGAGCATAGTAAGATTACCCAATTGGGAAAATTTTCCAGACCGCAGGGCGTTCCGTCTTAAGCCTCTGTCGCCGGGATTCGGCAGTTCTGTCGATTTCACCCTGCGATTACAACACCTTCTTTGATCATGATTGTACGAAGTTGCCGAGGAAGACGACTAGCACAGCGCAGTATCTACGCGACATTCAGCTTATCATTTTCAAAGGTCAAGGAATTGCACGTGGGACGGAGCGAGATGACAGCATTGCTAATTTGATTGACATTCGACAGTGACTTGGAAATGGAATGGCATTAGATGGCGAGCCTAGTTAAGCCGCATGCCCAATCGATGATAAGAGCAAGAAGAGCACAATACAGAAAGAAATTGACACAACTAGCCAGTTAAAAATACGGTACTATGGAAATACCGTGCCCTGCACGGTTCATCATTGATGGTAATATGATAGATAGAGAAAAGAATGAATAGAATGTTTTGAGTGCACAAATCGAGGTTGGGTGTGACTTACGCAGCAGTGGCAGCAAAAACTTCGTGTCTCTTTGCCTTTGTAAATATTGATAGTGCGGCAGAGAAGAAAAGGGTAAAAATCAAAATAATCGCAATTTTGAAAGGTCCGGATTTCTGTGCGCTGAAGAGGACCACCACCGGCGCCATAAGCAGCGCCACAGCTGGGAAGATGATGACAAGGCGGATAAAAGTATCAATTCGCGACTTAGACCATAGGCGAACGAGATGGTCTTCGGTACTGGCTCGTTCTCGAGGCTCGATGAAGAGAAGCTGTAGTAAAGTTAGATTGAGAGTAAGCTAGCGGTCGGGAGGATAAATGGAAGAATCATACCCAAGTGAGCTTGCATGGAATTTTGCTTAAAACATCCTTAACCGCACCGTCGAACCAGCTACCTTCCATTGGCTCAGTAAGAGCCACAAAATCCTTGTCATTTTTGATGAATTATTAGTATATAAACTAATAATATAATTATCTTAGGAGACGACTAATTCTTAGCCCTTAAAGAAGATAAGCTAATAAAGGTAAATATTATAGCAAAGCTAAAGGAAAAGCTTAATTTAACAATACCATTACTATTTAATAGATGCATCCTCTCCCTAAACAAGGATTCTATTGCTTTACGCCAAAAGGGTTAAGGCAAGAAGATTAATATTATTAACGTTAATTCTCTAAAGCAAGGATACGTGGAGTAACGCGCTTATAAAGTGTATATTGCTTCTATCTATTAACCTAAGGCTTCCTTTAATCTCTCTATTGCTGCCTAATACTAGGAACTAACTAAGGATAACGTTCTTACCCTAAATAAGCGTCTTTCCTGGCAAACAAACCATTTTAATTGGGGACTACTCTACGTGCCTATTAATCTTCCCACCACTAAGCTCTTTATATTTGTTAATAGATTGTTTATAAATAATAAAGATTTTAGCTCCTAGCTGGGATATAAAATTATTGTCACGACTGCCTACTAGCGAACCTCGCCCGACCCGCCACGTACCATACCTTCAACCAATGCTCGTCGCAACACCCCAATTGACCCTACCACGGTCACGTGCTTTAATTGTGGAAAGGATGGTTACTTTGCCACGTCCTGCCCAGAGCCAAAGGATACGGGTGATATCAAGGAGATAGAGAAAGAAGAAACGCCCAATAAGTCGGGAAAAGAAAAACCCTAGGGAAAGACTCCCCCCTAGGGTATCCTATCGATCTTAAAGAGATTGATCTGAGTCAGCTAATAGGTGGAAAACACTTTATAGTTCCATATACAGTATCTCAAAATAGATATAGAGTTAATACAACTACCCTTATTAACACTAGAGTAAATGGCTTTGCCTTTATAAACACTGCTTATATAAATAATGTTGCTAAGTTCTTAAATATAAATACTACCCGACTAGAGAAGCCTGTTTAAGTAAAAGGCTATAACGGCCAAGCTAGTAAGCCGGTTACCCATGTCTTAAAGCTACATATTGCTATTAATGGACGACGCTAGTTTAGTATCCCCTTTTGTATCCTAGACCTAGGGTCCTATAACATAATCCTTAGCCAAAAATAGATATCCTACTTTAATATTTGGCTAAACGTTTAACAAAGACAGTTTGTCTGGCTAGAGAGTAGACTAAAGTTACCCTCCTTTGTTAGAGAGATCCGTACCAACCATAAGATATTAGCCGCGAAGGCCGATCCTACCTACTAGTAGGATGTTAGGGACCGCGACCTAGCTTTCGCTTAAGAAGATACCTATTACAAGGCCGGTAAGAAATCTGTACTAATAAGGATACTCTCCCAAAGAACTGCAGTTAAGGAGGACTCTACTTATAGAAGTAGAACGGATAGTGACGTAGACAACTTCTAAATTGCGGAGATCCGGCCAATGGGGAAGAGGACATACTAATAGGACTTAGAGGATAACCTTTAGAAGATACAACAAGAGCTAAAAGGAGTAAAGACAACGCTAATACGCTAAAAGCCCCCAAGGCCGCGGACACCCCTACTACTACATAACCCCCCTATAGTAGATATCGCGGTAATTAGCGCTATAGGTTTCCACTTTAATATATATTAGAAGGACAATAAGGTCTTTATAACTAGCTTATATAAAATTAACCGGATTATTAACAAGAAGGAAGAAGGGCCAGTAGAGAAAACTAATAAGGAGTTAGTTAAGCGCCTCCTCTCTATATACCTCTTAGACCATAGAGACGCGTTCTTAAAAGCAGCCTTAGATATACTGCCCCCCTACTAAACCTATAATTATAAGATTTAACTAGAGGCCGATAACTCTCTAAACTACAGCCCCCTTTACCAGCAAACTATGGAGGAACTAAAAGCAACCAAGTAGTACTTAATTAATAACCTCTATAAGGGGTTTATTAAGCCAAGTCAGGCCCCTTTTACTTCCCCTATTCTCTTTATAAAGAAACCCAATAAAGGCCTCCGCTTCTGTATTAACTATTAGAAACTAAACGCCATTACTTAGAAAGATTGTTACCCTCTCCCCCTAATTAACAAGACCCTTGCACGTCTAAGCCAAGCTAAAATCTTTACTAAGCTTAATGTCCGCTAAGCTTTCTACTAAATTAGGATAGACCCTATATTAGAGGATCTAACGATGTTTTATACCCGCTACAGTTCTTATAAATGCAAAGTTCTTCCTTTTAGACTAATAAATGGGCCAGCCACGTACTAACGGTATATAAATGATATTCTTTTCGACTACCTTAACGAATTCTGTATGGCATACCTAGACAACATTCTTATATACTCAGACAATGAACTTAAGCACTAAGTTCACATTAAAAAGGTCCTAGAGAGGCTGCGGAATGTAGGCCTATAAGTTAATATTAAGAAATGTAAATTCGGAGTAAAACGAATAAAGTACCTTGGGTTCATCGTTAGCATAGAAGGAATTAAAGTTAATTCTAAGAAGGTTAAGGCAATACGCAACTGGAAACCCCCTTATATTATAAAAGGCATCTAGTCCTTTTTAAGCTTCTATAACTTCTACCGTCAGTTTATCCGTGACTATAGGGTTATAGCTAAGCCTCTTATACAACTAATAAAGAACAACACGCCTTTTATTTTTAACAATAACTGTATAGAAGCTTTTAAGGAGTTAAAGGACCAACTTACCTTCTCCCTAATTCTCCGTCACTATAACCTAGACCTTAAATCAATACTGGAAACGGACGCCTCCAATAAAGTAGTAGCAGGAGTTCTCTTACAGTTATACCTAGATAGCAAGTAGTACCCTATAGCGTTTTTCTTAAAGACAATGGCCCCAGCTAAGTGTAACTACGAGGTACATAATAAGGAAATACTAGCTATTATATAATCATTATCCTAATAGCGCGCAGAGCTTAAAAGTATAGACTTTTAGATTAAAATCTATACTAATTATAAAGCCCTTAAGTATTTTATAACAATAAAGCAGCTTACCAGTTAATAGGCTAGGTGGGCTAAAATACTCTCCTAATTCTTCTTTATAATCATATACCGCCCTAGTAGGCAAAATTCTAAAGCTAATACCCTTACCTAAAGAGAACAGGACATGGAACCACAGGATAAGCTAAAGGCTTAACACCAGACACGTGCCCTCCTCTGTCCCAAACAGCTCAACCTACGTATCCCTAAGGAACTAAACTCTAAACAGAATAAGCTAGCGCCTATAGAAGGAGAGATTCTAGATAAACTAATAGGACTAATTAACTATATTCTAATCGCAAACCGCACAGCCAAATCCCTAAAAGCCCTCCGCGACTAAGCTACAGAAGGCGACCCTAATTTAGAAATAGAAGACGGACTGCTCTTATACTAAGAACGGCTTATAGTTCCAGATGTTAACAACCTATAAATAGAGCTGATCTATAAAGCCCACTATTAAGTCTCTATAGCGCACCCTAGTTAAGATAAGACCCACTAACTACTAGCGCCTCGCTACTACTGGCAAGGACTCCTATCCGATATAGAACGGTTTATTAGAAATTGTTATGCTTGCAAACAGGTAGATACCCCTAGGGATTAAACCCCTAGATGGTTACAACCACTACTAGTTCCCAAACGCCCTTAGTAGTATATTATAATGGACTTTAAATCATTCCCAAAGGACAAATATAGCTATGATATGGCCTTTATGGTAGTTAACTAACTAAGCAAGCAAGCCATTTCCCTCCCCTGCTTTAAGACTACAACCGTAAAAGATATGGCCTGTATGTATATTAACAACATTTACTAGATCTATAGCGCTCCTAAGTTAATTGTCTCTAACTATGGACCCTAATTTATATCAGACTTCTAGGATAAATTCTACTATATCCTTAGGATTAAGATTAAGCTCTCTATTACATTTTACCCTTAGACTGACGGCTAAACCGAGATTATAAACTAGTACCTCGACCAACAACTTTGCCCCTTTATTAATTACTATTAGGACAACTAGTCGGAACTACTGCCTATAATAGACTACGCACAGCTTACGCTCCCTCATGATAGTATAGGAATATCGCCATTTGAGTTAATCTATGGATACAAGCCACGAACATCCTTTGATTGGGATAGACCTATAGGACCTATAACGGCCCGCAAACGCCTCAGCTACGAAGAGGCCCAGATATTCGCTAAGAGAATGCACGGAGCCTAGGAGACTGCCCAAGCAATTATAAAAAAAGCACAAGAGAAGAAAGAGGCCGACGTAAACCAATATTGTCGCGAGGTAGACTTCCACGTAGGAGATAAGGTATAGGTGTTAATAAAGAACTAGAAGACCTAAAGGCCGAGCCACAAGCTAGACTACTAAATGGCTAGCCCCTACAAGATCCCTAAGAAGGTAGGGCACTCTTTTAAGGTTAAGCTATTAGAGTTAATAAAGATCCACCCTATCTTCTCTCCAGACCAACTGCGGAAGGCCACAGACGACCCGTTGCCTAGATAGTATAACAACCCCCCACCGCCAATTCAGATTACAGAGGATAAGGAATAGGAAATTAAAGAGATCTTAGCAGTTAAAAAAGACCGCAGTACCCTAAAATACCGTACAAGCTAGGTAGGTCACGACGAAGATCTAAAATAGTACCCCGCATTTAATTTTAAGTACTCTCTCTATAAGCTACGGGACTTCCACCTAGCCCACCCTAACCTCCCTAGACTACCACGCTAATTAAAAAGCTGGATTAAATGCTAAAAAGAAGGGGTAGATAACTATAACAATTTAGATGACAATAAGGAGCTCAGACAACGCCTAAAGGCAGGCTTTTTTAGGAGGGGGGGGTGATGTGACGGTGCTAGGGCAATACTACCTGCCATACTTAGTGGACCCTAACTCCTGCCAACTAATCAGGATTTTCCATCCCCGGGATGGAAAATTGCTATTAGCTCGCTTACTACTAGCGCCTTGGCGACCCCTTTGTATCTTGCCAGTCTCTAACAGACTTCTTCTTCTCCTTAGCTTAGTATTCTTGTATAGTAGCAATCTACAAGCTTTGGTTCAGAAGCATTTGTATAAGCCCGTCACAATTATCCCTATAATTGTATGTACTAACTTATATTCCCTCTATAAGTATCTAGTCAAGCTTGGTACTATAAAGGAGAAGCGCCTTATAATTGACATTATAGCACTTTAGCAATCCTACAAACGGCGAGAACTCTTTAAGATTTAATAGATTAACGGCTAAGACAACCTAGCAGATGCAATAACAAAGGCAAACCTAAATAAGGCTCTAAAAATGTTTATTAACACAAACACTCTATATATACAAGTTAAAGGTTGGGTTAAGAGGGAGTAGGAGTATAATATTCTATAGACCCTAACTCTAACCAGCTAATTAGGATTTTCCATCCCCGGGATAGAAAATTGCTATTGGCTCGCTTATAACTAGCGCCTTAGCGGCCCTAATATAATATCTAATTACAACTCCTAAGTAAGAAAGCACTATATGTTAAAAGGCAAATTTTGGGATAGCAAGACTTATATTACAATAGCAATAGTAAGTAAGGAGGATTGATATTTGGTACGCTAGTCAAGCAGTATTTGTATATAGATGGCAACTATAAAAGAAGAGTTGCTAGTGTCGGGAATGAGGCAAGCGGTCGTTACGTATTGCCGCAGCACTAGCGTGGCGAGGAGTCTTAAGCTCCTCGCTCTCCCTCATTCCAATAATTATAAGCTTTTAACCAACATCACTGTAACCTACTCGAGTAGTCGTTATTGGTGAGTCACCCTGTGTGACCAACAGTAGTAGGTAATTAAAATATTCGGGGCAACAATAATATATATTAAACAATTCCTAGACACTGGAGTATTAATATATATGCGGCTAAGAGATATACTTTCTAAAGGAAAGAATATAGATAATATTTTTATAAATAAGCTTATTTTTTTAATATTTAAGAATACTTTAAAGCAGGATGTGGGCTTTAATAAGGACTATAATATATTAATATACGTTTTCCAAAGTAAAGACTGGTAAAAGGTTACTAGTAAACGGATATAGAAGACTATTATGAATTATATGTTTACGCTTAGTCTAAATTTTATTAATTTTATAATTAAATAAAACCACCTAAATACGCTATAAATTCTAGATTAGAGTTAATCCTATATACTAACTTATATAGTAACAACTACATTAAAGAATCCACTACCGATATTAGAGTAATAAAGCTGCTATATACCACTACTATTAAAAGCGTATATACCAACTCAACCTTACTAGGATATTTTAATACCACTAACTGCCAATATGCTAGCGGATATACCGCATTTATCTTCTCTAAATTAATATAAAACTATTAAGACACTAGTAAAAAGAAAAGGTATTAAATTAAAAGTTTGTCCTGTAACGGGACTAGCCCAATTATAGTAGGAATGTCTCGGTAAAACACTTAACAGATAAATTCCGACGCTTTGATTAAATTCTACTAAATTCTACTAAGTTAATTAAATTCTGCCAAATTCCACTAACTTAATTAAATTCTACCAAATTCCACTAATGTAATGGAATTTGGTTAAAACCTGTTAAAATCCACGTGCGCTTATACTTATACATCTACTGCCAAGACCCCTAAATATTTAGTTACAAGCTTTCTATATTCCTTTTTCTTCTTTATATAACGTCTTATATTTAGTAAGAGCTATATACCCTTAGATTAGATAGAATTTATATTATTCCTTTAAATCTTCCCTAAAGCCTCTTCGCGCCCTTATATTATATTATATTAAAATAACTACTATTAAAATAGTAAACAAACCTAAATCCCTTTTAATAACTATAAGTATTATAACCCTACTTAGGGAATAGTTAACTATAATACAATAGTTCTTTATAAATGCCTTAGCTTAATAGCGGGCTGCACTAGAAGCCTAGTACTAGTAATTAATAGAAGCACTCCATAAAGAACTCTGTAATATTAAAGCACTTATATTATGGACCTTAATAACAACACCTATAAATAAGATTAATATAATGGTATCTAAACCTAGCCTATTAAATAAGAACATAGAACTAGTAATAGTAGCTTAACCTATATATAACATACTAAGTACCTATTGCAAAATCTAAAAAGCTCCCTAATCCTTTAATATTTAATAGAAACTAAAATAACCTATATCCCTTTATAACTAAGCTCCGTTTTAAACTCTTAAAAAACTATAATTAATACCCTATTAAAGCTAGTAAGGTTAACTATAGAAGGTCCTAATTAAATAAAGACGCTATATAAACTATAGATCTATTTTTCTATAATGGCACTTTTATTAATTTTAAAACCTTTATCTCTCTACTAGAATAAATATATAATAACGCCAGCTATAAATATATAGCTGTTACTAAACTTAAAAACCTATAATAATAGAACCAAGACTTTACTAGCTTCTTTTTAGAATTTTTAAATCTTATTAGCGAGCTAGATTAGAATAAAGCTGCTAGAGTTACTGCCCTTTAATAAGCTATTTTGGATAAGATTAAAGCCTAGTTAGTAGGTAGATGTTATAGAGCGAGCACAAGCGGAGATAATATATAGCCAAGTAGATATTAATAAGCTATATATATAAACTGCGTAATAAGGTGAAGACGTTGCATAAGGGGAGAAGATAAGGAAACGGGAAGAAAGGGTATATATTATTAGTTTAGTTACTTAGTTAATATATATATAGAGCAGAATAGGATTTAAGAAGTAGTCCTGGCAGACCTTAGTAGAATTTAATAGACTTTAGCAGAATATAGCAGAATGCAGTAGATTGCCATTAGATTGCCGTAAATTGCCAGTAAATTACCATTAGGTTGCCATCTCGCGGTTAGTCTCTTCTTACTACGTTGGTAGAAATAGGTGGATATATATAAGGTATTATAGAGGTGTCCCGTAATAGTACCCCCCCCTTTAAACTTAAGCTTCTATAAAATAGGGCTGTGGTAGTTCTGTGTAGAGTTTGTAAAAGTCTTCTGCGGCTTATATAAGTCCTATAGAGTTAATAGGTTCCTATATAGGCTTATAAAAGCCTCTCCATTTTGTAAGGTATATATATTAGCGTTTTTATTTATTATACTTAATATTATTAATTCTTTTAATAAGGTACTTATCCTTACCATCTACTTTAACTGGTAAAGGAGGGTCCTAGATCTATTTAGGTAGGGCATCTAATATAGTAGTAGTAGGGTGGAGGACTAATATATGGAATATAGGGTGGATTTTAACTGTATTAGGGAGCTTTAGTTAGTAGGTATAAGGAGAGATAACTCTCTTAACCTTATAAGGGCCGGCGTTCTTCCAATTAAGTTTTTTAGTAGATTATTTTATATTCAGATTTCTTATATCTAGCTAAACAAAGTTACTAATTTAGTAGGCGTTTCTTAGATAAACTTATTATTTGGGTATTTATTAACTATTATCTATTTAATTAATCGATTAGCTATTTTAAGGACGTGTATTATAATGTCTTTAATATAAGGGTTAAATAGCTTAATGCAGAGTAGGGTTTAAATATAGTAGGTATACGCTTCTTCCTATACTAGCATATCTTATAAATATTAAGTTAGGGTATTAGGCTTCTAGTCTTAGGTGCCTAGGTGGTATATAATAGAGAATTAAAAACAAGATAGATATTCTAACTAGTGGGCTTAATAGTAGCTTAGCTGTTTTATAGTTGTGAAGTATTATAGGTTCTTATAGTCGCTAAGAACCTTAATTAGAAATCTAGAGCCTTCTAGTTTAGGTTGCTATTATTTAAAATATCTAATAATAGCTAATAATTCCTTATTATAGATCTTATAGTTATATTTAGCTAAACTTAGTTATTTTAAGAAGTATGCTATAGGGTGTAGTACCCCTTCCTTGTTATACTAAGACAGAATACCTCCAGTAATATAGTTAGATAAGTTAGCTTTTATAATACTCTTTTAGTTTAGGTTAAAGTATTAGAGTATATATGCGGTAGTAAATATAACTTTTAGATAGGTAAAGGCCTTTTTATATTCCTTATTAAAGATAAAGGTTTTGTTCTTTTAAGTTAAAGCTATAAGTGGTAAGACCAGGATGGAGAAGTCATTAATAAACTGTTAGTAGAAGTTAGCAAATCCTATAAAGGCTCTTACGTCCTTAATATTCTTAGGTTCTTACCAGTTTATAATTACTTTAATCTTCTTTAGGTCTATTTATATGCTGTCTATAGAAATAATAAGTCTAAGGTATAGGACTTCCGTTTTATGGAATTTGTACTTATTTATATCTAATTATAAGCTAGCTTTATGTAGGGCTTCTAGGATAAGGTTAACGTATTTCTTATATTTAGTTAGGTTATTGCTGTATACTAGAATGTTATTAATATAAGCAGTATAGAAAACGTCCAGATAAGGTTATAGGGTATTATTTATAAAGTATTAAAATAAACTAAGGGCATTTATAAAGCCGAATAGGGTTACTAAGTATTTAAATAGTCCGTATCTAGTACGGAATGCAGTAAGCCATTTATCTCCTTTTATAATATAAAGGCGGTTAAATACGTAGATAAGGTTAAGTTTTATATAGTAGCAAGCCTTACTTAATTAGTTTAGTGTCTCTTAAATTAACGGAAGTGGGTACCAATTCTTAATAATAATAGTGTTAAGAGCTTAATAGTCTATAGAGAAGCACAGACCGCTGCCAGGTTTCTTAATAAAGATTATAGCTATAGCTATAGGCAAAGAGCTTACTCTAATAAATCCTTCACTTAGGTGCTCGTCTAAGTACTTTTATAGTACTTTAAGTTTGTTCTGGGACATTCTATATAAGGGTCTAAATCCTAGCTATTTTCCTTCTTTAAGTATAATCTTATAGTTATATGGTTGGTGTTCTACTAACTTATTAGCTTCCTTTTATAAGAATACCTCTAGGTGCTTATAGTGGCATACTAGTACTTTTATAGCAGGGTTAGTGTGTTTCTTTAGTGCTAAGGCCCTTTTAATATTGGCTATTATAATAGCGAAGATTGTATATTCTAGTTTCCTAGCGAGTTATACTAATAGGGTAGCTCTAATTATGTGGATATCTAAGGTGTTAAGCAAGCTTAGATTATCCTTAGTTTCTTATACAGTTTCTTATTTAGGTTTAGGTTCTTTAAGTATGCTTTTTATAGTAGAATACTAGTTCTTTTGGTACCTTTATATATTAAGCTTAGGCTTTTACTTAGTTTGGGGTGGTATAGCAATTAAGATTAGTTTATGTAGTTTAGTATAATTTTTAGGTTCTTAGTAAATATTAGTGGAAATCTTATATTAGTAGAATTTGGTAGAATTCTTGGGTTAGTAAAATTTAGTAGAATTTTTGGGTATAGGGTAGACGTTAGTGGAAATTTTAGACTGGTAGATTCTGGTGGATTTTCCAGATTTTAGTTAAAGGTCTAAGTAGTAAGTTATAAGGCACTTCTGCTTATAATGGGAGGCGGTAAATAGAAGCTTAAGGTTGTTCTAATTAATAGTTACCTTATATAGCTTTATCTAGGGTTATTTAAGGATTACCAGGTAACCTAGGGTGGTAATAAAGAGTTTAGTCAATTCTTTATAGTTTAGGTATTAGAATCTTAGAAATACTACGTGGGTAATATAGCCTAAGATAGTGCGTTTGCCATTAAATCCAAATATATTAATATGCCGGTTAAGGGGGGTTAAAGTAAAACCATTATCTTACGCAAAGATCTTATTAATAAATCCTATACTAGTAGCTCCTATGTTAATTAGGACTTAAGTATTAGCCTATTAATTGTTCTACTAAAGACGGCAATTAATAGTTATGCTATATTCCTAAGAGTTAGAGTTTATAACATCTAATATATTTAATAAGATCCTAAGGCAGCGCTGTCCTAGAGAGTGACTTAGCTCTAGGACCTTCCTTTTAGAGGCAATTAGGGTGGAGTTCTTATAGCGTGTTGGTTATAGCTTTATCCTTATAAGTGGTGCTTACTGGATAATAAGTTAGAACTGGATAATAATTAGGGGCGATAACTAGAGGATTGGGGCGGTGAATAACTGCTAGTGTTAACTGTTTATAGATCTTTTTAGAAGGGGGCAGAGTAGTAGTTAAAGAGGTGGGAGCTACTTCCGCATTTAAAATAAAGGCCTAGCTTAGTGCATCGTTCTTATTTAGAGGACCCTAGTGGGGCGTATCCTAGGGTCCTAGTGTTAATATCCATAACGTTGGGGTGCTTAGGCTAAGATAATGACTTATTGGACGTTTATGGAGTTATTGTATTGTATTAAGGAGCGGACTTTAGTATTAGGCGTAGTATATCATTGTACTATTTATTAATAACGTTTGCGCAGGCGTTAAGGGCTCCTAGTAGGTCTACACTAATTAGGGAGGTCTTTAGTTTAGGGCTTAGAGATTTAATAAGGCTGTTAATTAGTGTAGAGTTATTCCAGCCTATTTCTTTTACATAACAATTAAATTTAGAGAAGTATACTGGGAAGCTTTTCGTTCCTTAAGCTATATAGTCTATCTTTCTTTAAGTAGTAGCTTGGTAGTTTAGGTTACTATATATAGCTTTAAGAAGTATAACTAGACTTTATACTAAGTTTGGTTAAAGGGGTTTAATAAGGTTAGCTATGTCTTCTCCTAGTTAACTTAAGGCGTAGCAGAGTTAATTGGCTTTAGTTAGGTAGTAATTAGCATTACTAGTTAGCTTATTTCTAAGCTGGCTTAGGAATAATTAGAGTTCTTGTTATTTACTAGTAAATATTAGAGGGTTTAGTAGTTTTTTAGATTATTACAGTATAGTAGTTAGTTTAGAGTAAATAGCTACTATAGGTTTAGAACTCTTATCCTATATGTTTGTCTCTAGAGATAGTATTTAGTCTTAGGGCCCTAGTATAGGTATCTTAAGGGTGCGGATTTCTTCTTGGAGGTTCTTAATTATTTATTAGTGTTATACTTCTTATTTAGCTTATTATTAAGTTAAAATAGCTTAGTTCTGTGCGAGGGGGTCTATAAAGGACTTTTATATCTTTGCTAATTGTTTTTAAAGTGCGGATATAATGCTGGTGGCTATTATAGGGGCTTTAGGGTTATTCTGCATTTTAGAGGGTGGTATATAAGGTTAACGTAGTATAGTATTACGGAGCGAGTATAAGCGGAGATAATATATAGCGAAGTAGATATTAATAAGCTATATATATAAACTGCGTAATAAGGTTAAGACGTTGTATAAAGGGAGAAGGTAAGGAAATGGGAAGAAAGGGTATATATTATTAGTTTGGTTACTTAGTTAATATATATATAGAGTAAAATAGGATTTAAGGAGCGGTCCTAGCAGACCTTAGTAGAATTTAGTAGACTTTAGCAGAATATAGCAGAATACGGCAGATTGCTATTAAATTGCCATAGATTGCCAGCAAATTGCTATTAGGTTGCCGTCTCGCGGTTAATCTCTTCTTGCTACGTTGGTGGAAACAGGTAAATGTATATAAGGTATTATGGAGGTGTCCAAAAATAGTAAAGAACTACTAAAAAACCTATCCAAATTTGCTATGGTATATTAATAAATTAATAAAGACCTGCGGTATAATAAATAGACTTATTCTCTAAAGCTAACTGCGCCTTATATTTAAAATACTATAAAACTAGTATATACCCTAAAGCGCGATCCGTCTCTAAAACCTAAAATCCCTATATATAACCCTATGGACCTTAATGCCACTTAATCCTATATACCCTTAGGAACTAATAAATAAAGAACTTAAGCCATAAATAGAAAATGCTTTAGATGCGGTAAAAAAAGGATATATTTAAAAGCACTGCCAAACTTACCCTTTTAAAAAGGTCTGCTGTAGTTCCTTCTATTCCTTAAACTATATCTATTCCTTAAGTTATACTTATTCCTTAAATTATCCCCGCTCTATAAATTATATTTGGTCGCTATAAAGTATTTCGCCTTTAGTTAACTTGGAAAACGAATTATTCTAAGGCTAAGTCACGCCTTAGGACAAAAAGTAGAAGAGTATAAGTATTTAGGCTCTTTTAGCGCTAATATATAGCACAACTCCCTTAATATACTTAGCAAAATTTAAATATTTAGAAAATAGAAAAAGGTATAAATCTTAATAGATAGCGGAGCTACTAGCATAGGCTTTATTAATATAAACTATGCGAAAACTTAACGCCTAAATTTAAAGAAACTTAATAAGCTTTAAGGCCTATAAAGCTTTAATAGTAAACCCTTAATATATAGTAAAATAACGCACTACGCCTTAGTAAAAATGCGGATAGGTAAATACCTTAAATATATCTCCCTGTTTATAATACCCTTAAAGTAATATAAAGTTATATTTAGATATAGATGGCTAAAACAATATAATCCCTTAGTTAGTTAGGTTAAAAAAACACCAAAGTTCTATATAACTTACTGCTAAAGTTATTACTTAAAAAACCATTTGCTCTACAAATATACGCATAACTATTTAAATTTAAAATAATATCCTAATCCTCAACCTCTTATGCCTAAAGAGTACTATAACTTAATTAACAAGTTTAAAAAATAAATTATAGACTAACTAGCCCCATACTAAGAGAAGTATAATTTTAAGATAGATGTAACAAAGCCTTATGGGAAGTACCGCGGTGGACTTATTAATAGGCTAGGTGTATAGGTAAACAGGAAGTTAACAATATAACAGTACAAATAACAACTGGTAGAGTGGTTGCCCAATAGATTAACTTTAATTATATTTTAAGATTTATTATAAAGAGAGAACTATCTAGGTAAGGACTGTGGGTCCTTAAATATACAACCATACTCCTAAGAAAGCCCTTGATCTACCTACTCTGCCTACTCTATTCGCTCTATTATAGATCTTATAGATTATATAGATTATATAGATTACATTACATAACCTTAGTTACCATTCCTCATTATATAGTTCTACCAGATCCATCCTGGACTGTGTCCTTATTAACTAACTAGCTTCTTTTAACTCCTCTCTAAGTAGTTATAATACTGTACTTAAAGCGTCCATAATACTATCTCCCTCCTCTCTATCTTTGTCCTTAAAGATCCTTAATATCTCTAAGTTATTTGCTAGAGGTATAATATCCGCTTAATTAAATTGGTTAATATCTTTACTTATTATACCTAAAGTTTCTTCTTCTTCTTCTACAGCTTATTAGTCTTATACTATTGCCGCAATAATATTATTATGTGAGATTATATTATCTTTATATTCCCGTTATACGAAAAAGGGGTTAGTTTATATTGCGCTAGCAAGTCCCTTGTCTTAGCAACCCTCTTTATACTCAGAGTGCACTAAAGCAAACATTTAGTCGTCCTGTAATGTTTATTTAATCTTTAATACTAAATATACGCGTCCTATTACTCTTAATAGTTTTTAAGCCCCCTTATTAATTACTGCTAGGGTCCTAGGTTTAATCTGCCGCTATAAAACTTAATAATAAGCTTTTAGTAGCGCTGGCTAAGCTTTATTATTCTTATAAAGCTAAGTAAGAGGCTGTCGCTACTTAATAGTATGCTCTTAACTCTTGTCTGGCTGCTTTTACTTGGTTAATCCGTCTTAAAAAGGTTTATAAGAAGGTCCATTCTAAGGAGTGGAAACTTATAAAATAAGGTCTTTAGGAACTAGGTAATAAAAGGATAGGTTCTCCTCCTCTAATAGAAGAAACAACTCTAAGTACCTTAGTGGCTGCTCCTTTTAAGTCCCCTTTAGGTAACTTATTCTCTAGTAACTCTTCCTTATTAATGCTTTCTAATCCTTTTTCTTTTAATACTCCTATACCTTTCTTATAGCGTTCTTTAAATTATTTAGTAGCTTCTAGGTAGTCTTATTATAGCCTATCCACTTAACCTTATACTATGTTTTACTATTAATATCCTTATAACTAACAATCTTTAAAACTTCCTATTTATCTTCTTCTTAACCTCTATATATATCTACCTTATAAGCTAGTGGCTTAATATTCCTGTGTACTAGTTTTAATATCGCAATATACTGTATAGGGTAGATCTTTATTTTCTCTAGTAAGTTAAGTCTATATATAACCTCTAAGATCTTTACTTTTACTATAAATAGTCCTAGCCTAACATAATCTAATTTTTTGCTTAGTCGTTAACTCTTAAAACTTTTATATAGTAGCCATACTTTATCTCCCTCCTTAAGATCTAGTCCCTTAGATCTCTTAGAATTATAGTACTTTTTTATCATTGCCTATACTAGTTTTACTATTTCTTTAAGGTAATTATAAAGATTTATTAAGTTCTCCATTTTTTCTTTAGCTGTGCCACTTGTTTTCTTTACTTATTATAGCAATAATAATATTCTTAGCTTATATCTGTAATTCACCTTAAAAGGTAATATGCCTATTCCTTCCTATAGTGTTATATTATACACAAAGTATATAACTAGTAATAACGATACCTAATTATTCTGTGTATAATTAAAGTAATGTCTTAAGTACTGTTCTAACGTCTGGTTTAATCTCTCTATTTGTCCGTCTGTTTATAGGTAATATGCTATTAATATTGCTGCTTAGACTCCTTGTTCCGCTAAGAATACCTCCTAAAATACTGCTATAAATTTTAAATCTCTATCTAATATAATCTTAGTTAGTGCTCTATGTCTTATAAATACTTCTTTAATATAGATTCTAGCTATATCCTCTACTAAGATTTCTTCCGTATACGCTATAAAGTAGCCCCACTTAGTTAGCTTGCCTACTATTACTAAGATTACATTATAATCTTATCTAGTAATAGAATCTCTTAACTTTGGTAACTTTATAATAAAGTCCTATAATATAACCTCCTATAGTCTTTCTGGTACTTTAATAGGTCATAGCCCTCTATACAGCTCATGTCTTATTAGTTTATTTCTTTAGCAATTTGGATATTCTTTAGTAACTTGTCTGGCTAGTCCCTAGATTCCTTAGATAATATACTCTTCTTAAAGTCTTAACACTAAGCCTATAGCTCTGTTGTGTCCTTAAGTCATTCCTTTATAAAAGTCTTTTATAAACTCTTTTATTATTGCCCTTAGCATATATATAGCTTCTTAGTACTTATACTATTCTAACTCTAGATCCTCTTTTTATAACTCTTAAACCCTTTATAACTATACACTCTCTAATATCTTATAGGTCTTTTTTTCTTTTATTACTGCTATTTTAGGATAATTATACCTGATTAACCCATCCTTATCTTGGCGTAATATTGCTCCTAATAGCTTTTCTTTATTTTGCAACTTTGCCTTTCTACTAAGTATATCTACCCTAGCGTTTTTAGTGCCTCTGGTATACTGAATTTTAAAGTAATATTCTGCAAGTATTTTAGCCCATCTTACTTATCTCTAGTTTAGTTCCTTTGTTATTAGAAACCCTATTAAGTTCTTATAATCTATCTTAACTATAAACGGTTTTTCTATACCTTATAAGAATGCTCTCTATTTTTTAAGCGCTATAACTATACCTAATAACTCCTTATTATAGATATTATAGTTTAGTTCTACTGGTGTTATTTTTTAACTATAGTATACTACTGGGTGCCATCCGTTCTGGTGTCTCTATAGTAAATATACTCCTATTATAAAGTCTAATGCGTCCGTTTCTACTTCTATATCTAACTGTAGTTAATAGACCTTAAGGATTAGATCCTGGGTAAATAACTTCTTAAGTTCCTAGAATAGTTTCCTTTGTTTATCTCCCCACCTCTATAGTTCTTCCTTTTTTATAAGTCTTGTAAATAGCTCTATGTTTTTTAACTACTGTGTTAGCGACTTAGTCAATCGAGGCACGAGCACGGCAAGAGGGTCGCGCAAGCTTGTACAATTGGATTGTCTATAAACGAGGATCCAAAGCTAGAGAAAGGAAAGGGGAAGAACAGAAGCACCGCTCGAAGTTATATACAATTCTCTGGTTATATAACGGCACTTTGCCATCACATAACGGCAATTTACGGCAATCTGCGGCAATATGCCAGCGCTATAACATTACCCCCCCCCTCTGAAAAAGCCTGCCCTTAGGCTTTATATGTCCGTATCATGTCCGTGGGGTATTCTTATCTATATGCTTAATAGGTAGCTTATCATCTTCGCTATACTAGCACTCCATCTACTTGTCTAAAATACTTTAAGAGTCCTGGCTTATTAGGGTATTAGTTATAGAACTCTTTAAGCTTTTAGGGGCAACCTATAAAGTTCCAGGCGGAGTACTAGGTTAAGTCTAGATTATAACCTTTCTATTAGACACGGTATTTTAGCGTTCCTTATACTAGTTTATAGGCTAGTATTTTATTAACTTCCTATTTATTATTACCATTAACTTAAATTAGTAGTGGAGGCTCATTCTTTTATCTAGATAGTGGGTTATTTATAGCTTTTTATAGCTTATCTAGTAAGAAAATAGGGTGGACTTTAATTAAGTCTAGGAGTTTAACCTTATATAAGTTACCTTTTTTATTAAGGATCTTATACAGTCCTACCATCTTATAGTCTAGCTTACAGCTAGGCCATTCTGTTTTTTAGTTCTTTATTATAACCTAGACCTTATTACCTATAGTAAAGTCAGGCTTACGCCTGTACTTATTTGCCTACTATTCTATTAATTTCTAGGCCTTCTCTAGGTTCTTATAGGCTACCGCCTATACTTCTTCTAAGTGTCTAGTATACTGCTATGCTTCCTTATAAAATAGTTTTTTGTATATAGTTTGTGGCCCTTTTGGTCTCTCCTAGTTAAAGCTTATATAGGGTAAGTATCCCATTTCTAGCTAAATAGGTACAAACCCCATAGAGTTATAGGGTAAGGTTGCCTAGGCGTAGTCTATTATAGGTAGTAGTTTGCCCTAGTTATCCTAAAAGTAGTTAATAAAGGGCCGGAGTCTCTAGTTTAAGTATTAATTTATAATCTCCGTCTAACCATCCGTCTGGAGGTAGTATACTATAAAAAGCTTTAGCCTAATACCTAGAATCCAGGTAAACTTATTCCAGAAGGCTAATATAAACTACGGCCTATAGTTGGATACGATAGTATCTAGTAGTCTATAAATTT
>Ga0307507_10001837_pt1 | contig 46476 bp, 12 predicted proteins | sample 7_EM_MG_FD_207223 | JGI IMG/M metagenome (GOLD analysis project Ga0307507, IMG submission 207223) | Populus trichocarpa ectomycorrhiza microbial communities from riparian zone in the Pacific Northwest, United States - 7_EM | ecosystem: Host-associated > Plants > Roots > Unclassified | place... | reverse complement strand
TAGGGTTACAGTGATGTTGGTTGATAAAGCTTGTTTTGATCTAGAATAGGGGAGGGCGAGGAGCTTAAGGCTCCTCGCCACGCTAGTGCCGCGGCTACACGTGACCACACGTGATATATTCCCAACAATAGTAATCTTATTTAGCGCCTAATAGTTAATATAGAGACAAAGGGTCTTGTCCTTCTTAGGTATAAATATAATTAGTGCCCCTACCTAACTTGTAGAAGGCCGAATTTATCCTCTCTAAAGATTGTCTACTATATACTAATATAATACTGCCAGCTCGTTTTCTGATAGGTTATATAGTAGTTTAAAAGGAGGTTCCTTGTCTCCTGTATCTATTTTATGCTTTACCAATATAGGGTTAGGCAAGGTGTGCGCGGCTTCCTTATTAGCAACATCCTTTAGGTCTGTATATTCCTATAGAATCTCTGGTTCCTTAACTGCGTATAGCCGGACATCTAAAAATAAATACCCTGTGTCCCTATTCTTGGTGTTAAGGGTGGTATATATAGTATATACCCACCCTTCCTCTTGTATATGGTTTGGGAAAGTCTTTTAATCTTTGACTATAATGCGCGGTTAAGACTTCTGGTGTTAATATAAGGCTAAAGGCCAATTAATGTCTGGATTAACTTGTTAAAGCTATAGGTATTCCAAAATAAGGTTATACCCCTTGATTTCTGCGGCGTAGAAGTATATCTCCTATATATCCCATAGACCATTGCGGTCCTAGCTGGCTATAGAAAAAGTTTGTTCTCTATAGCACGGAATTTAGTAGCCTTTAATACTTTAAACAGTGCGCACCTATAAGCCACTAAGGTTCAAATCCAATTCTTTTACTAGTAATTAAGAAATAAACCCTATGGTTACGCCGCTGTCTATAAGGTAGTCTTATATTACCTATTTATTATTAACTTAAATAGAGACGGGAATAACTATACGGTAGCTTACTCCCTTCTTCTCTTACTAGCCTAGTATAAGGGAGTAAAGATCTACTAGGCTCTCTCTTTTCCCAATTAAGTATTCTCTTGCTTCTTCTACTAGTAAAAGCATTATATATAGCCTTTCTTGCCGCAGTAATAACAGCTATATAACTCTTGGTTCCACGGTTTCTGCTTATTATTATTCTGGGGTTAACTAGTATTGCTCTAGGGTTGCGAAGCCTGCTTACGTTATCCTTTTATAGAGTAGTTAGGTCGGAATCTGCCCCTTTTATTAAAGCTAGGTCTAGTTCTACGCTCTTTATTATTAGCGTCTTATTCCTTTCACTTCCCCAAATGGTCTCTTTTAGCGTTTTTAATCTAAGTAGCTTTAGAGATAAGCTTTTCTTAAAAGGTAGGAATTTCGCCCTTCTCCTATATGGCCTATTAAATCTTAGGTTGTAACTTGGCAAGTAGCTAGTAAAGTTATATAGCATTATCCCATAGGTCTAAGTAGGGTATATTATCTTCTAGTTCTTCCAAGTAGTTTATAAACTGGACTACAATCTAGCCTTCTCGCTGTTTAGCGTTGTGGTATTACTAGTTATAATCTATCCCTTAATTAGTAGGGTCTTGGATCTAATCAACCAACTATAACTTAAGTTTACTAAATTTAAGGGGTGTGGTAAGTTTCTTCTTATAGTGTATCCATAAACTCTTAACAGTGCTACGTAGGAAGGTAAAAGTAATTAGTGTCTGATTATACTCGTTAGAGTAATATTTTAGGTCCAGCCAAAACTTAATTTTATATTAACGGATAAAATAATTATAGTTCCGGAGACTATTACTATTATACTTATTAGGTTCCTTTATGCGGAATTTAAGTTTTTCTAACGTTATAGCGTAGTGTGGCGTTACCCCTTTAAGTCCGCTTTATATCTAGGGTGTCTGTGCTTCCCCTAATTGTCCTTACAATTGTCCTTAGTAGTCTTAATATACTTATCTTAATTGTATCTCTAACTCCTTTATCTTTTATAGGGTCTCGCGTAGCGACCGCTTTAATAACTCCCTAGTAGTAATCGTTCCTAAGGGTCTTAGAAGGTTAGATAGACTAGCCGTGGCTTCCTAGTCTACTCCTTTATAAGTAGAGGGGATGCGCTCCTCTGGGGAGACTCTGTCAGCCTCTTATAGTGAGGGCGTCGTTTTGGGGGGTAAGGAGGTATGGCCCGTTATTATTAATTAATAGCCGTACGTTCCTTCCATAAAGAATTATAAGTAATTAGAATTGTAAGAGGCCAGCCTAACTGGAACGTATAATTATCTAATCAGTAGTGTTATAGGTAAGTAGAAGGTGAGTTAAAGGTAGAATAAGTTGTATATATTAGAGGACAAATGCTTCTAACTACTTCCATTTAGAGACTAATCGCTAGTTCTTCTCTAGAGGAGAACTAGCTTCCTATATAAACCTTCTAAGACACTAGTAAAACCTTTTGCCCCTATCTGTTTAACTATGTCTCCTCTGGGATATACATGGGACGTAGACGGGACATTAATGAAACCTCCTACTGTCTTATCTGATATGTACCTCCTAGAGGGTTCCGTTACATTTATCCTTTAGTGCTCTATATATATTATATATATTATCTATATAAGCTATCTATAATAGTATATAATATGCTAAGTGACTTAGGTTAACTCTTGGTTTATCTTTATTTCTAAGTTTAAACCTCTATCTAGCCGATCTAACTGTTAGTCTTTTATTTGCGGGTATTAAGATTTATTACTCGCTTCTCTAGTCCCTAGATCCTTCTTCTAAGTTCCTTAACATTATAATTAGTGCTCCTTTAATGTGACTTATACGTTTTTCTATAATAGGTTAGTTTTAGATAACTTTTTTATCTAGCTATATATAGAAATCTTCCTATTTATTGTTGTGTCGTTGCCTATACCACTTTCCGTATAACTGGTTTAGTGTAATATCTATATAGCGGATTTTAAAGCAGCCTATTTATAAGAGGTACCTTACTATTAACCTTATAAACTCTTATAGGAGAGAGTTTAAGTAATAGCCTACTATTTACTTTTAGTTTTACCTCCTAGCGTATTAAATCTAGTCCTTATTAACCCCCTTTAGCTCTACTATCTTAGCGCCAGTGCTCTACCTAATATACATCTTTTTTTCTAAAAAGACGCTAATATACTAGAAGGCCTTTGCAACCTAATCTTGCTATAAGTTATATAAGAGGGCTGCCTTACGGTCCCTTATACTGCTCTTAATTAGGTATATATTATACTATACTAAGTGCCTACTAAAGTCTAGAAATAGCTTAGTACTAAAATCCTAGTAGTATAGGAGATAGAAGGCTAGCCTACTAAGTATATAAATAAGTAGTCTCCTATTCCGCAGGGCCCTAATAATCTTAAAATAGCTATACTAGTTCTGCTTACCTATATATATAGTAAATATTAAGGGTATATAATGTATAGGGCCTTTACCCTTAAACTTAAAGGTAAATAGATTTAAGATCTTAGTAGAGCATTTATTACTACTATAGGTAAGTATATAGTGGCCTAGTAGGATATTAATAAGTATATAGAAGTAGCACTCTAGAGATAAGATAGCGCCCCTAGTCTAGAGCTTATAATAGACGCTCTAAAACTCCTTAGTATAGCTATTAAGGAGGGTATCTCTACCCTTATTAGCAGACTGCTCTTTCTTATACTATATATCCCTTTACTATAGTATCTTTAGGTACTTTCTAATGCTGTCCTCCTATAAAGATAGGTAGCTATTTATTTTTATGGCTTTTTATATCTAATAGAGGTCTATTAAAGTGGTAATATAGCTATAAACTAACCGCTATAAGAGACGTATCTCCTCTTAGGGTATATTACTATTAGCTTTATAGCTCTTCCCTTTTAAGGGCTAGGCTATAACCTTCTTAATAAAAAAGAGAAGTAGCTTATTCTCTATAATAGTATTACTATTATAGTACTGCTTCTATTTATAGAAGGCCTAAAGCTAGATAATATATTAGCTATAGGGCGTAATAGGGATATTATATCCTTTTTACCTTAAACTCTCTCTGCTTTAGTTTATATATTAAAGATATATTTTTAGGCCTAGTGATATATATAAGGGCAAAAATATATTACGCGTTAGTGCATAATTTGGCATTATTAGCGATATTAATCTCTATATAGTTGGTCAGCGCTATTTTATATAGTAGGTATAATAGCATATATACTGCCATAATTAAGGATTAAATAGGGAGGACTTTTTTATATATACTTAAGGCCCTAATAGCCCTAATTACTATATAATCGGCGTCTATTAGAAGCTTAATTAGTAGATAGTCCCTAATATATATATTTTTATAACTTAGCACTTATAGCGCTATAAAGATCCTTAAATCTAACCTAGATAGCTAGCTAAATATATAATTTTTTAGCTAACTAAGGATAAGCTAGGCCTTATATACTATAGAATTAATTAGTGGATATATATATATCTATAAGTAGATATTACTAACCTTTTTTATTAAAAAGTTAATTTTATAGTATATAAGGCCTGGCTTATCCTTAATTAGCTAAGAAATTATATATTTAGCTAGCCACCTAGGTTAGATTTAAGGATCTCTATAGCGCTATAAGTGCTAAGCTATAAAAATATGCGTATTAGGGACTACCTACTAATTAAGCCGCTAATAGATACTAACTATATAGTAATTAGGGCTATTAGGGCCTTAAGTATATATAAAAAAGTCCTTCCTACTATAACGGAATCCTCCAGGAGGTACATATCAGATAAAATAGTAGGAGGTTTTATCAATGTCCTATCTACGTCCCATGTATGTCCTAGAGGAGACATAGTCAGATAGATAGGGGCGAAAGGTTTTACTAGTGTCTTAGAAGGTTTATATAGGAAGCTAGTTCTCCTCTAGAGAAGAACCAGCAATTAGTCTTAAAATAGAAGTAGTTAAAAGCATTTGTCCTTTAATACATATAACTTATTCTACCTTTAACTCACCTTCTACTTACCTATGACACTGCCGATTAAATAATTATACGTTCCGGTTAGGCTGGCCTCTTATAATTCTAATCACTTATAATCCTTTACGGAAGGAACGTACGGCTATTAATTAACAATAATAGGCTATACCTCCTTACCCCCTAAAATAACGCCCTTACCACAAGAGGCTGACAGAGTCTCCCTAGAGGAGCGCATCCCCTCTACTTATAAAAGAGTAGACTAGGAAGCCACGGCTAGTCTATCTAACCTTCTAAGACCCTTAGGAACAATCACCGCTAGGGAGTTATTAGAGCGGTCGCTATATAAGACCCTATAAAAGATAAAGAAATTGGAGATATAATTAAAATAAGTATATTAAGACTACTAAGGACAATTACAAAGACAATTAGGGGAAGCACAGACACCTCAGATATAAAGCGGACTCAAAGGGGTAACGCCATACTACGCTATAATATTAGAAAAACCTAAATTCCGCACAAAGGAACCTAATAAGTATAATAGTAATAGTCTCTAGAACTATAATTATTTTATCCATTAATATAAAACCAAGTTTTGGCTGGACCTAAAACGTTACTCTAATAAGTATAATTAGACACTAATTGCTTCTACCTTCCTATATGGCACTGTTAAGAGTTCATAGACACGCTATAAGAAGAAACTTACCACACCCCTTAAATTTAGCAAACTTAAGTTATGGTTAGTTAATTAGATCTAAAACCCTACTAATTAAGGGATAGATTATAACTAACGATACTATAACACCAAACAGCGAGAAGGCTAGAGTGTAGTCTAGTTTATAAACTACTTAGAAGAACTAGAAGACAATATACTATAACGCTATATAACTTTACCAGCTATTTGCCAAGTTACGACCTAAGATTTAACAGGCCATATAGGAGAAGGGCGAAATTCCTACTTTCTAAGAAAAGGTTATCTCTAAAACTACTCGGATTAAGAATGCTAAAAGAGACTATCTAGGGAAGCAAAAGGAACAAGACGCTAATAATAAAGAGCATAGACCTAGACCTAGCTTTAATAAAAGGGGTAGATTCCAACCTAACCACTCTATAAAAGGACAACGCGAGCAGGCTTCGCAACCCTAAAGCAACGCTAGTCAACCCTAGAATAATAATAGGTAGAAACCGTAGAACTAAGAGTTATACAGCTATTATTACTGCGGCAAGAAAGGCTATATACAACGCTTCTACTAGTAGAAGAAGTAAGAGAATACTTAATTGGGAAAAGAGAGAGCCTAGTAGATCTTTACTCCCTTATACTAGGCCAGTAAGAGAAGGAGGGAGTAAGCTGCTATATAGTCATTCCTATCTCTATTTAAGTCAATAATAAATGGGTAATATAAGACTGCCTTATAGACAGCGGCGCAACCATAGGGTTTATTTCTTAATTACTAGTAAAAGAATTAGATTTGGACCTTAGTGGCTTATAGGTACGCACCGTTTAAAGCATTAGAGGCCACTGGATTCCGTGCTACGGAGAACAAACTTTTTCCGTGGCCAGCCAGGACCGCGATGGTCTATAGGATATATAGGAGATGCGCTTCTACGCCGTAGAAATTAAGGGGTATAACCTTATTTTAGGATACCTATAGCTTTAATAAGTTAATCCAGATATTAATTAGCCTTTAGCCTTATATTAATACTAGAAGTCTTAACCGCGTATTATAGTTAAAGATTAAAAGACTTTCTTAAACCATATATAAGAGGAAGGGTGGGCGTATACTATATATGCTACCCTTAACACCAAGAATAGGGACACAGGGTATTTATTTTTGGATATCTGGCTATGCGTAGTTAAGAAACTAGAGATTCTATAGAAATATATAGACCTAAAGGATATTGCTAATAAGGAAGCCGCGCACACCTTACCCAACCCTATATTAGTAGAGCACAAGATAGATATAGGAGATAAGAAACCTTCTTTTAAACTACTATATAACCTATTAGAAAACGAGCTAGCAGTATTATATTAGTATATAGTAGACAATCTTTAAAGAGAATGGATTCGGCCTTCTATAAGTTAGATAGGGGTACTAATTATATTTATACCTAAGAAGGACAAGACCCTTTGTCTCTATATTAACTATTAGGCGCTAAATAAGATTACTATAAAGAATTACTACCTGCTACCCTTAATAGGGGAGCTTATTAATAGGCTGTTAGGTGTAAAGATATTCACGAAATTAGATCTAAAAGATATATACTATTAAATCCGGATTAAAGCCGGCGATAAATAGAAAACGGCGTTCTAAATATAGTACAGCCACTTTAAGTACCTAGTAATGCTATTTAGGCTTACTAACGCACCGGAGACATTCCAGGCCTATATTAATAAGGCATTATTGGGCCTGTTAGATATAATATATATAGTCTACCTTAATAACATTATAGTCTACTCTAACTACGAAGTATATACGCATCACGTGTAAATAGTACTAGAAAGACTATAGGAATATAAGCTCTATATAAACCTAAAAAAATGCTTATTCTATATTACCAGCATTAATTTTCTAGGCTTTATTATTAGCGTTAACGGAGTATTAATAGAGAAAAGCTGGGTAGACGCTATTAGGGAATAGCCATACCCCATAATATTTAGGGAAGTATAGGTTTTTATAGGCACGGCGAACTTCTACTAAAGGTTTATTATTTATTACTTGTGAGTAATGCTCCTAATTACTAATCTACTAAAGGGATCTAAGGATAGCAAGAAGTTAGGACCCTTTATATTTAGGGAAGCTGCTAAGTAGGCTATAAACTAGTTAAAGGATTTATTTATGTCAGCGCCTATCCTAATATACTTCTACTAGGAGCTACGTATATACCTTAAAACGGATATATCCGGCTTCGCCCTAGGGGCAATTATATCTTAATTAAAAGACGGAGAATAGCATCCTATGGTGTTTTAGTTAAGGAAAATAACCCCTATAGAGCAGCGTTACATAACGCATAACTAGGAGCTGCTCGCGATAGTTATAGCAATAAAGCACTGGCAATATTATTATATAGGAAGCAATTATCCTATTAAAGTTCTTACAGACTATAACAACCTAGAATACTTTATAACTATAAAGATATTAAGCGGTTAACAAGCTAGATAGGTAGAGGCACTATTATAGTATAACTTTAAGATTATATACCGCCCAGGAAAAATAAATCCCGCTAATAGGTTGTTAAGACGTCTAGATTATAAAACTAGGAGAATCTAGGACAGTATAGGGGAAATAATTCCTATATTACAAAATTTACTTAAGAAGAAAGAAGAATCTTTCCCTAAAACTATAGAATTCCGCAGTAGGGTAGAGGTCCTAGCGATATAGCTACGAAGCACCATAATAATAGAGCTACAGGATATAGTTACGGACTAGGTTATAGACTAAGCAGATATTATAAAGTTGGCATACCCTAGAATTAGCGAGAATTCTATGGGATATGCTAGGGGTGTTATAGCACCTTTAACTTAACGGCGCATTAGCTACAAGTTTCCGGATTTAAAGGGGATAGGCAAGATGCCTATCTATAATATAGCATACTATATAACAGCAGGAGAATCTGCTAGCACTAATAGTTTAAAACGTCTTGTGCCATGCCTAGGGTCTATAATAGCGGTAGGCAAAATAGAAATAAGCAATCTATATAAAACCTTTCCAGATCTTCTTCTTTAAGTATAATAAAGGGACGCCTTCGTTTCTAGGGAGAGGTAGAAAGATATAGTAGAGACTAACTTGGCCAGAGTTACTAAGAAGCTATAGTAGCAAGGCTAAAAGGGTCTGTTGCGCTTTAAGGGTGCTATATATATCCTAAAGGACTAAATGGTTTAAGATAAAATTCTAAAGGTCTTTTATAACGACCCTTTTAGGGGTTACTACGGTGCTAATAGAACCCTTAAGGCCGTTTAAAGGAAATACTTTTAGGATGGAATGTCTAAAGAAGTTAGGGACTATATATTAAGATATAATACATGCCAAAGGGTATAGGTATCTAGGCATTGCCTATATAGCGAGTTATTAGTGCTTCCTATTCTATAAGGACCCATATTAGAATTAACAATGGATTTTATAACAGGCTTACCCCCTACTAAAATAAGAATAGGAGAGGTTGCTGACGCTATCCTAGTAATCATTAACAGATATACAAAGTTTTTAGGGTATTTTGCTATTATAATAATAATTACGGCAGCGGAACTAGTAGACCTGTTTTTAGAGCGGTGGCTCTTATTTAGCACGCTAAGGGGAATTATGTCTAACAGAGGTACCATATTTAATAGCGTATTTTAGGCTTCATTCTGTCTTCTATTAAAAATACGGCGAAAGATAAGCACTACCTTTTACCCGTAAATAGACGGATAAACAGAGTGTCTAAATACGTTGTTAGAATACTACCTCCGCTACTATATTAATTATTAACAGGATAATTGGCCATTGTGGTTAGCTCTAGCGCAATATGTATATAATATAAGCATCCACAGCAGCATAAAAATAACCTCTTATAAAGCACTATTTGGGGTAAAAGTAAATAACCCCTAGAACGTTAAGGACATTATTCCTAAAAGAGAGGCCCTAGCGGCATCCGAGAGAATTAAGTAAATAAGAATTCGCAGAGAAGAACTTAAAAAGCACTTACTAGACGCCCAGGCTATATAAAAAAGGTACTATAATAAGGGATATATACCTAAAGAATTTGAAATAGGAGACGAAGTCTTACTATCTATAAAAAATATCCGGATAAAATGTATTAAGAAGAAGCTGGACTATAGGTAGCTCGGACCCTTTAAGATAGTTAGGAAAACTAAAGGAAATTAAGCCTATGAATTGGAATTGCCAAAATTATATCTAATATATCCTATATTTCATGTTTCCTTATTAGAGTTATACTAAAGAAGAGACAGTATAGAACCACCCCCACCTAGCGAAATTAATAGGGAACTAGAATGGAATGTAGAAGACATTCTAGACTAAAGATGGCATTAGAAGAAACGCAAATTTTTAGTTTATTAGGAAGGATACTCCTAGGTATATAATAGTTAGGAATCTAAGAAGCACCTTTAGCTAAGATATAAGACAGCAATTAAAACTTTCCTAAAGACCACAAATTAGGATTTAGTAACGGTTCTAGATATACCATAGATAAGATAATAGGGAAGACCCTATAAATTAAAACCATAAGGTCTAGCACAGGTATTAGAAATAGGAATATTTTGCTATTATAATAGGGATCCTAGAATTCTATAAGAGAAAGATATAGAGATCTATATAAGAACCACTAGGGATGCTATCTAAAGAGGACGCCATTTAAGAATAAGTAGTAGTACTAGAAGAAGGGGCCCTAGGGATTCAGAAGGGTTCCTAAGGAATAAAAGAAGAGTATCTGGTCTAATACTAAAAATACGCAATAGAGTTAATAATATAAAGAGGACCAAAAAGACACAGAGTAAAGATTTAGAAATTTTAAGAAATTGTAAAGTACCTATAAGAACACCACCCGTTTATTATATATAGAGATTATGGTAGTATACTACTTTTACACGGACAATTACTAAAAATAAAAATAGAGGCATCCCTAAAGTATAAAGTTAATTCCCAGTACTAGGGCATCCTAGAAGCACCAAAGAGATACTATATAAAGCTATTCTATAAGAAGAAAGAAAGAATAAGATAATAACTTAAATACTAAAAGTAGTAATAGAAGCCTCCTCCTCTATTTTAATATTATCGCTAGCAGTATTATCAGCACTCCCATCCCTAGAAGTATTAGCATTCTTACCAATATTTTTTTTAGAGCGGCGGGAACTAGATAGACCACTACGGCTAGGGGACTAGCGGGGAGAACGTTTATCTTTATTACTATCCTTAGTGTTATCCCTAGGCTCCAAATCAGCATCTAGGCTAGAATCAGAAAGTTAATAACTAAAGAGTTAGTATAGTTCCCAAATATATTACTAAAGAGACTTACCTGGCTAGAAAGGCCCGCGCAAGAGTATAAATGTTATTATTTATAAGAACGAGCTGCTTATATATACACTCCTAGACACTATATATCCGAGATTATTGCGTCTTTATAGTAGTAGAAACCCTCATTAAATTAAAAAGGCTGTAAGCAATAGAAGACACCTTTTATCCCCATCTTTTACTATTCTAATATAGACGGAAATCCCTAATAGCGCGTTAGAGCCAGCGAGCCTTATATACTTAGATAGCGGGGATTTAACATAGTTAGTAGAGTCTAGAATAGGATGGAATAGGAAATACTAAAATACAGGTCTTTTTCTGGCTACAATAGTAGGAATACTTAGATCTGTTCTTGCTAGAGCGCGGCATCTTATAGGCGTGGGACGGGTCTAATATAAGCGCGTAAACGCAACAACGGCAGCACTTTAGAGAAACCACTGCAGGAGCAATAGAGGTGGTCTACAGTACTAACAGAGTAGGGATAATACCGCTGCCAGTCTAGGGACACGTAGTATAATTACAAGCTATTACAAGAGAATACTATGGGAAGTTAGTATTATTAAAGAGATAAAATAGGGATCCTATTACCTATAGACGCGTTATAAGAAGAGAACGGAGCAGTAGTAAAAAGAATAGCTAGAGATGCAGAAGCTAAAAGCTAAGATATAATAAAAAACAGTCTACTAAAAGGCGAGACGAATAGTGTTATTAATAGAAAGACATATAAGAGACGACAGCTTATAAACTAGAAGAAATTAACATTAAAACGTTATTATTAGGACCTATTTTAGGTAAATGGGGATAGTGGCTAGTTAATATGTTGTATAGGATAACCTCCGGATCAGCTTATAATAAATTCTTATAATAAGGAAGGTGAATCCCATTCAATTTTTATTATTATTAAAGTTCTATTATAAAGGCACCGTAAAGAGCTATAGTAGAAGAAGAGCGGAGGAATAAAAGATAAAGTAAGGTTCCACGCTAGTAAAGAACCAGCAATAAGCCGCATTATAGAGTACCTTTCCACTAAAGAACTTCCCTAGTGGTTTTAGTTGGAACTCTATAAGAGTTTATTAAGAGGCAAAGTCTTAGAGGACCAAGACCCTAAAAGGGGAGGCAATTGTAACGGAACCCTCCAGGAGGTACATATTAGATAAGACAGTAGAAGGTTTTATTAATGTCCCATCTACGTCCTATATATATCCCAGAGGAGATATAGTTAGATAGATAGGGGCGAAAGGTTTTACTAGTGTCTTAAAAGGTTTATATAGGAAGCTGGTTCTCCTCTAAAGAAGAACCAGCGATTAGTCTCAGAATAGAAGTAGTTAGAAGCATTTATCCTTTAATATATGCAACTTATTCTACCTTTAACTCACCTTCTACTTACCTGTGACACTGCCGATTAGATAATTATACGTTCCGGTTAGGCTGGCCTCTTACACCTACTTAATTCTTAATCGTAGTAGTATATCTACTATTATACCTACTATATAAGATAGCGCTAAATAACTGCGTAGAGATTAATATTACTAATAATACCAAATTATATATTAACGCGCAGTATATTCTTGCCCTTATATATACCACTAGGCCTAAGAATATATCTTTAATATATAAACTAAAGTAAAGAGAGTTTAAGGTAAGAAGGATATAATACCCCTATTATGCCCTATAGCTAATATATTATCTAGCTTTAGGCCTTTTATAAATAGAAGCAGTATTATAATAGTAATACTATTATAGAGGATAAGCTATTTTTATTTATTAAGGAGGTTATAGCCTAGCCCTTAAAAGGGAAGAGCTATAAAGCTAATAGTAATATACCCTAAGAGAAGACGCGTCTTTTATAGCGGTTAGTTTATAGCTATATTACTACTTTAATAAACCTCTATTAAATATAGAAAGCTATAGAAATAAATAGCCACCTATCTCTATAGGAGGATAGTATTAGGTATAACAGTTTACCAGCACTATGCTAAAACACGAGACCGTCGCCTAAGAGGCTCCGAGACACAATCGACGCTACCCTCGTATATCTTGGATACGGTCAAATATTGAGTTATAGACTACGGAGTTCCGGGTCTACTTTTATGTATTTACTTTACTTAATTTCCATAGATTTAGAATTAAGTTGCTTATTCAATTCTCCTATACTACACTGTTACAGTTATGAGTCTGGATTGCACTACCTGCTAAACTAAATAATCTACTACCTTATTTACGAAGTCACTACTTTTACCACCTTTGCAAGTGTCTTAAGCTTCTTTACCTACTAAACAAACGAACGGTTAAACCTGACTAACAAATATACCTAACTAACGAACAAACTAACGAATTAAAAAAACGTTAAAATAAGGTTTCGCCAAGACGCTAACCTAGGACCCTGCTTAGCCTGTTAAAATTCTAAAAATAATAACCAATACAGACGGACCTTATTTAAAATTTAACCTTATCCTTAAAAGGCCATCTAATTAGATGCAATGGTTCTTTATTATTTAAAATACTGCTAAAACAAAAAACGTATGGTAATATATTAACCTATTAAAGAAGAAAAATAAGCTTCTAAAGCTAGCGTTACCCAGTTAACCTATACTAAGAGACGTGCTTTCTACCGCTATATTAATAGCCAAGCTAGATCCAAACCAACTCATTGCGTATAATTAACTCTACGCTAAGTATAAGGACGACTTTTATATATACTAGAAGCAAAAGCAAGCTATAAACGATATTAGCAATTATATTATCCGCACGATGTTGGTAGCCTACCTCCCTCTTATTAAAGACCTTAAAACGGTATATGAACGCCTTTAAGAGTTAAAGACTATACTCGCCCCTACTACCTTAGGTTAAAAGCACGACGTCCTAAATTAATATACGGCTCTTAAAGCTTATAACAAAAAGCAGAGTATTAAAAAATGGTTAAATAACTAGAGGAGTGTCTACAAACTGGCAGAGGAATTGGAGCTTCTAGACGTATAGGGATTTAGGCCCCACTACGATTTTATATAAGCCATTAAAGTCATCTCTTCTAGTTTTATAGGAGCACTAGAAGTAGACCTAATTAAAAAAGAATGAAAAAATAAAGAAGCCCTATCCATTATCAACCTTATTAAGAAATTTAAGGAGCACTACTGTATATAGCAAGCATCGTCTACCTTAGCTGCTAATAACTCTGCATTTACAACCCTTTAAAACAATTCTAATTCCAGTTTAGACTCTAACGGCAATTCTAATTCTAATAGTAATTTAAATTTAAGATAGAATAAGGAATGCATATGCGGCCTCGTATATCGGTTTAATAAATGCTACTACATTACTAAGTATAAGCGCCCTTAAGGATAGAGACCAAGGGCAGACGTCCAGAAGAAAATAGATAAAGCTATCTTATCTACACCCTAAATTAAACGCATTATTAACTAAATTTAAAAAAGAGAATAGGAAGTAAAGGAGAACAATTAGAATATAGAATCTATAATTAATTTTAATTCTAAAACCCTACCTTCTATTAAACCGACTAGCTATGCTGCCGTATTTAGTACTGGTTAAACTCCTTTTAAACTCTAGAACACCTAGATACTTAACCCTAGCACAGATACCCACGTCTGCAACAATAAAGAAGACTTTACCTTCTTATACCCAGCAGCAGAAGACGACTACCTAATTACTGGCGGAAATTTTAAGAAATTTTAAGCTTACGGAATAGTAACTATTACTATTAATATACCTACTAGAAAGTCAAAAATAAAGCTATTCTACATAGCACTAGTACCCACTATATTTATAAGTATTGTAGCACTTTTAAGAGCTACTAATAACGATATCTATTTTAACTTAGGACGAAACTTACTATACTATCTAGTAACTGGCGAAATAGTTTGCTATACAAAACGACTAGGAGGCCACTGGGCACTAATATATAGAGAGCCTAAAAATACCCTAGACTTAACAACTTAATTAACCTTCTTAATAGGAAGATTTTAGCTAAGCTAAATAGCCTAAAAACTAATCGGAGCTATAGCTATAAGATGGTATAAAATACTTAGCTATGTAGGACCTAATACTATTACGCAGCTTTTAAAGTATGTTATTGGCGCAGAGCTAACCAAATTTAAAACTAACGAATGAGCACCACTTAAAATCGAATGTAAAGTTTACTTACTAGTAAATCATATATAGCAGATCTCTTAAAGATAAGAACATAAATTTCCAGCTACTCAACTATTTAAACGGCTAGTATTTAATATTATCTACCTTGGAGTACCAGGGTATAACGGCGATAGATATGCCATACACTTCTATTATACGTATTCCAAATTTAACTTTATATTTACCTCTAAGAATAAGGATAAAGCTACTATCCTACCTACCATTTATAAGACTTATTACTTAATTAAGACATAATTCTACTAAGATATTGTCTTCTTCTAGAGCGATAATAAATAAGCATTTAGACAAATGGAAGACACCCTATAAGTATAGTGTGCAGACAAGGGCATTACCTTTAAATGTTAAGCACTATACACTAAAGAATAAAATAGTAGAGTAAAATAATCTGGATAAACCCTTATAGAACGATTAAGGTCTATATAGCTAGAGGTATCCTTACCCCCGTCTTTAGGACTAGAGGCTTTTTTTACTGCTAACTATATACTTAATCAAACACTAAATAAGTAGCTAGGGTAGAAAACTCCGTATAAGGTTGCCTATAGTAAGCTGCCATTACTTACCTATATATACAAATATAGCTGTAAGACCTATATGCTAAATAAACAAGTTAGAAAGGGAGACAAGCTAGCTCCTTATATATTAATTAGACACCTAATTAGCTATAATTTAATAAATATCTATTAAATCTGGATTCTAAGCCTTTATAAAGTCATTTAAACTAAAGACGTTATATTTAACGAGACCTTATTCTATAACCCTAAGGGTTAAAACATTGACTACCTACTAAGGGAAGCATTGGAAGACACTATCTAGACAATTAGTTTACTAGAACCTCTTAAAGATAAATCTAAGGATAAGTCTATCTTATATAGACCTACCTTAAATGCAGATTAAATGACTACATTAAGCAACTTAGCAGAGCTTTCTATAAAGGATATTAAATAGCTACTAATACCTAGTAGAACGGTATCTCCAGATCTGCTAGAAACAAATACTATATCGGGAGGACTTTAAGACAATATCTTGGATATAATTAAAACAGGTTCTACCTAGCTAAGCAGTTTACTAGAACCGTTAAATATAGCTCTATAAGCTAACGAGGTCTTGGCCGATCCTTCTGCCAACCTTATCCTACTAGAAGGTTCCAAACAAATTCGACGTTAAGCGTACGCAGCAGCACTAGCTAATATACCTACCCTATTTGGTTACTACGCTAGCTTTACCATAGGACTAGTAAAGAACATTAACCGAACTAGATCCTCCCTATATTAAAACAATCTTCTACCAGAACTAAAGAATCTAAAAGAGCTAAGAAAGCACCCTTTAACTATTGGCTTTTAAAAGGTAATAGAAAAAGAATATAACAACCTAAAACGCCAAGGGATATTCAAGACTGTCTTAAAGGAAGAAGCAACTAATAACTAGATCCTTCCGCTAAAATGGGTCTTTAAATATAAGTTTAATAGCGACGGCTACCTATAAAAGCTAAAAGCTTGACTATGTATCCGTAGAGACCTATAGATTACTAAGGAAGAGACCTATACAGTAACCCTAGCTGCTTAAATATTCCGTGCCCTTATAGCTATAGCAGCCGTATTTAATTTAGAGATTTAATAGTACGATACTGTAAATATATTTACAAATGCAAGACTAGATAAGCTAGTATACTATTACTGCCTAGAAGGCTTTAATCAAAACGGATATATTTTAAAGCTATTTATGGCGCTATATAGATTAAAAGTCTTACTACTACTTTGGTATAAAGAGCTTACTAGTATACTAGCTAAATTCGGATTAAAGCCTGTCCTAGGTACAACCTGCCTTTATACTAATAGAAGACTTATTATCTTCTTTTATGTAGACAATATCACCATTCTATTTGCCAAAAAGGATCTTTAAAGACTTAAAGAATTTAAAGCCAAACTTCTACATTAACACGAGATCTGTGCACTAGGAGACCTATAATGGTTCTTAGGAATTTAAATTAAACAAGATCGTGTAAGTAGAAAGCTCTAGCTCTGCCAAGATTCCTATATTAAAAAGGTAGCCAGTTAATTCAAGATTAAACTAAAAAGGTTCCCTAAAATACCACTACCTAATAAACTAATTCCGTCCAACTAGTAGACAACCCCTTAAAGAACACTAGCCTATTAGCAATGGGTTAGTTCTCTTGCGTACCTTGCCGTATTTAGAAGACCTAATATTATAAAGACACATTTAAAGCTAGCAGAATTTCTTACCAATCCAAATTAAAAGCACCTTAATACATTAAACCAAGCCATTGCCTATTGCCTTAGAACAAAATCTACAGCTATTAAATACTCTGGCAAAGTATTCAGAGCATATATCTACTTTAGAAACCCTAAAGGAGAAGATGTTACCTTTTATGGAGCATTTAATACAGCATTTATAGACCATAAAGATACTAGACGGAGCTCTTAAGGATACCTTTTTATGCCATTTAGAGGACTAATTAATTGGAAGACAACCCTATAAAGACTAGTAACTTGCTTAACTACTAAAGCGGAGCTTCTCTCCCTGTCTATAGCTGCTGTTAAGATTATCTGGTGGCAGCGTTTCTTTAAGGCAATCGGTCTTAATTTAGAACGCGATTTTACCCTACTATGCAACAATATGTAGACTATATAACTCTTAAGACAGGATACACCAAAGCTTGACACCAAGCTACGACATATTAACGTCTATTAGCACTAGCTTAGACAGAAAGTCCAAGATAAAAAGATTAACGTATAATGGGTCCCTATAGACAAGATGCCTGCTAATGGCCTTACTAAGATCCTACCCCGTTAAAGGCACGAGGTATAGATAAAGCAATTAAATTTAATGGATATTCGATATTAAATTGCTATGTTATCCAACAAAGACTTTTTAAAAAAAAAACATCACCCTATCTCTCTACCTTTATTTATTTTCTACAGCTTTAACTATACCGTCAAATCTGGGGGGGTATATAATAGTTCACTAGCACTACGCTGAGATACGAGACTGTCGCCTAAGAGGCTCTGAGACATAATTAACGCTACCCTTATATATCTTGGATACGGTTAAATATTGAGTTATAAACTACGGAGTTCCGGGTCTACTTTTATGTATTTAGTTCACTTAATTTCCATAGATTTAGAATTAAGTCGCTCATTCAATTCTCCCACACTGCACTATTACATTAGGGAGTACTTAAAGATACTATAGTAAAGGGACGCATAGTATAAGAAAGAGCAGTTTGCTAATAAGGGTAAAGATACCCTCCTTAATAGCTATACTAAGGAGGAGTTTTAGAGTATTTACTATAAGCTCTAGACTAGGGGCGCTATCTTATCCCTAAAGTGCTACTTCTATATACTTACCTATAGTAATAATAAATACTTTACTAAGATCTTAAATCTATTTACCTTTAAGTTTAAGGATAAAGGCCCTATATGCTATTGTATAATTACAGCACCTGTTGTACTAACCACGTGCTTACGCGTTTGATACACCAAGTACGTGTTTACGCGTTCGGTATACCCACTCGCTTACGCGTCTGGTGCACTCCTAAAACACTAGCTAGTTAGGGGGGAGGTGCGTTAGTATATAGACTACGTAGCCCACCTTAATAGAACTGACAGTCACTACCGTCTAAATGAGCATACGATACTATACGTATTTCGTGCCCTTAGACACGACTCACTTATACCATTAAATTGGTACCGACACTGATTAGTAAGCGCGCATAGATCAGGAGATACGCACTTGCTTAGAAGACGTCCAATGCTCCACCTTGCAAGCCCCTATTTTAGTTGAAGAGAATCAAAGTACTCTAGATTTGGAAGACGTCTGACGCTCCACCTTACCCAGAATTACCTTAAATCTACCCTAGTTTTGGAAGACGTTTACGCTCCACCTTAATCAGAGATATTGACCACTGTACTAGTAGTCAACGCGACCACGTTAAGAATATAATCACACTAAGAACGCGACCACTACACCCTACTAAAATACCCCGGCCTCCTCTTTAACCCCTTACGGAGACCCCTTACCCTTTTACGAACTGTTATGGACCCGTTAATTACTTTTACGGACCGTTATGGAGACCTCTTACCCTTCTGCGAACCACTACGGACCTGTTAAGACCCTACGGAGACCCCCTTACCCTTCTACAAACCGTTACGGGCCCGTCAACCGATTTTACAGACCCTTATAAGACCTCTTCCACCCGCTACGCACCATACTACACTACACAGTATGGCAGATATTAGTAAGCAGGTTAATAAAGGTTAAAAGAAGTGGAGACAAGGAGTCGACGTTATATCTATAGATGACGTTAACAACTATATCAAATTTAAAATCCTTAAGTACAAATACTTTAAGCTTGTGAACGTTGACCTATGGGAGTAATATTAGGAAGACTTTACGGACTTTATAGAAGCTATCTTTAAGAAATACAACCCTACTACTATCTGTAACCTACGGACCCTTTTATGTAACTAAGGTGTATGGGTTAAAAGAAATAAACGGGTTACTGTTACACGGTCCTTATACAATATAATATATGAGGAGGACCGAACGGAATGGACTAAGGAAGAAATCCTAGATAAGTATAATACTACTAAGGAACTCTTTGCTTCTTCTAAACTTAATATAATCGCTGGCCTTATACCTAACCCTCTTAACTAAATTCGTCCTATAAACCCAAGCAGTTTTAGAATTGATCTTACTGGCTAAAGTATACCTAGTACTTATGTTATGGACCGTAATACCCCTATAACCTAAATTATAGACCGCAATACCCCCGCAAACTAAAATACGGACTAAACCCCTCCTGTTGTTTAAACTATAGATCTGTAACCTATATATCCGCAACCTATAAATCCGCAAGCTATAGACCTGCAAACTACCTAAGTAAAGACCTATAGTAAGGAGCTAGCTAACCTAGCTAAGCTCTACACTAACGAATCCAAGTATAGCGGTAAAAACGATAACTTTGACTTTAAACTAACTATCTTTACGGACCTCTGTCAGAAGGCCGATATTCCTAAATAGGAGTTTAGCCAAGCCTACTCTACTATGCTGCGCGGCCTAGCACTTGACCACTACTATACTAACCTTAAGAGCAACCCCCTTGGTGTTCCCTTTAATAAGCTATACGAAGCCACACGTAACTACTTTAAAGGACTAGAATATAGGCGTAATATCCTTACCCAATAGAATGCGACCAAGTTACAGACCGTAATAGATAAGAATACTGAAAAATTAACTATAGAGTGCCTATAAATTCTTATCAAAGACCTCCGCCACCTACAGCATGGTCTTAATATTAAGCTTTAAATAGACGACTTCTTGCATAATAAACTAATTATGGCCTGCTAGGAAATGGAACCCTGTAAATACGCCTATTATAAGCCCGTAGACACCGTAGCTGGCCTTATTAATAATTTACGGTCCTCTATTATAATGTACGAAGCCTTAAACCTGCTAGGTAGTACTTAAGCTTTTATTACGGACCTGCAAAATCCGCAACCTGATTTAGATACCTACTTTACAGACCGCCGATACCGCTAGCAGTATCCGCATCAACTAGGTTCTACCCGCAACCTCCATAGCAACTCCTGTACAAAAGCATACCCCCATAGACGAACCAGTTAGAAGTGCTTTGTATATAGTAAGGAAGGATGTTGGTCTATAAGGTATACTTAGAAAGAATATAACAAGTCTAGGAAGAGACTTGATAACCAGATTAACTAGTTCATTTTAGAATACAAAGGAGAGGAAGTAGAGGAGCCCCCTAATAAGTCAATAGAAGCCTTTATAATTGACTTTAACTTAGACGCTTAGGAATAGGAGACCTTAGAGACATTCCTAACTACTTTTGGACCTTTTACGGATAGTTAAGCCTTTAATACTATAACCATATTAGCTGACCGCTCCTTTATATACTTAATTACACCTGAAAACTGGCCCGTAAGTACACCCGTTGGACCTATTACGGACGTTATGGACCGCGAATAGGACCTATTTGCATATATTACTACAGAACGCTATACCCCTAAAGAATTCTATAGTGTTATGATTGATATAGGTACCTCTAAAAAGTCTACTGTAGGTTATGGATAATACCTTGTATATAAGACTACCGTAAATGATAATATGGACATTAACACTATGCAAGCTGGGGCCGTAAACGTCTAATTTGGCATTGGTTTAACCGTATTAATTAAATTAGTTGCAGTTAAGACCCCAATTAGCCTAGTTAACTTCCATATAGTAAAAGCGGACACCCCTTTTTTACTCTGTCTTGTAGATATGGATAGGTTATAGGTCTACTACAACAATATTACGGACACCTTAACTAGCCCCGCAACTACCCTAGGAAGCAAGTATATTACCCTACTAATTACACGACGATTTGGACACCCGTTCCTTATATAGGGAGAGACTTTATGGACCTATATTTAGGAATCTTTTGACTATAACCTATGCTACCTTACCAGTACTGAAATTCACTGTTTATACCGCCGTTTTGGCCACCTGTTAGCTAAAAAGCTATATAGAGTTCTTGAACGCTCTGGACATGACGACGTTAATAGAAAGGTAATTGACCACCTGACTAAATACTACTCTTTTTGCTAGAAATATGGACGTTCCCTAGGCAGATTTAAGTTCACCCTTTATAAGGACCTTGACTTTAACCACTTAGTGTACGTGGATATTATGTACATTAACGGCAGTCCAGTATTATATATAGTTGATGAGGTAACCTGCTATTAAGCCGCCTGTTGGTTGCAAAATATATCCGCAAAATATACTTGGGACATTTTATAGACCTGCTGGATTGATATATACCTTGGACCCCCTAAGTATATTACCCACGATGCTAGTAGGAACTTCATTAGTAAGGAATTCTAACAGTATGTTATGGCCATGGCTATTTTAACAAAAGCTGTTCTAGTTGAGGCGCATTAGTCTGTTGGACTTGTTAAGTGAGCTTACCTAGCTTTATAGAGAGCTTACCAGATTATTATGGATGAGTGTAAGAATATTTAAAAAGAACTGGCTTTATAGATGGCTGTAAAAGCCGTTAATAATACTGCTGGCCCTAATGGACTGGTACCTACCTTCTTAGTCTATGGAGCCTACCTAAGGATGAGTAAACTGGACCCTCCTGCCCTGTCTGTTACGGATTGAGCAGCTGTAATATGGAAGGCAATGGCCGAAATAGTTAAATTATGGGCTAAATAAACTGTTAATAATGCTCTACACTACTGTAACGGACCTAATATAACCCTAGTATATAACCTCCCGCTTAACTCTAAAGTCCTTGTGTGGCGTAAAAGCGGCAATTGGACTAGACCTTACCGTCTACTGGCCGTAGAAGATAAGACCTGCTGTGTATAGCTCCCTAGTGGACCGATAAGCTTTAGAAGCACATCTATAAAACCCTATTTTTGGTCTAAAAATATTTATAATGTTAAGCTAGACGAACCAGAAGTACCTACTGAATTAGATAAACTAGAAGCACCCTTACCTACCCTAGAGGTTCTTTAGAAACCTAATAAACCTATGGAACCTACTGTAAAGTGTGGCCGAGGACCCCCCCGTAAGAACCCCATAATGGAGAATCACCTGACCTCTATAGGCATATCTATAAAGCAATCTCCGCCTGTGGATATATTAGTTTTAGTACAGGAAACCCCTTTTACGGACTTATAATGCAAAGAGATTAACGGACTACTTAAAAAGGGTGTCTTTGCGGTTATAACGGAGAGAGACGTTCCGTAAGGCGTCTATATATTTAACTCGCGCTTTGTTAACGAAATTAAGTACCCTAGTACTAATAAAGCCTTTAAAAAGTTAAGGCTTGTTGTATAAGCTTATAACGACTAGGGAAAGGACCTCGTCCTTATGCAATCGCCTATAATTTAATGGGTTAGTTAATGGATTATACTTGCGCTTATGCTGGGACTATAGTAAACCAAACCTATAGCCCTTTACTTATAGGACATCTCGCAAGCCTATATGCAGTCCAATATCTACCTAAGTAGGGACATCTTTATATGGCCACTGCTTGAGCTTAATCTGCAACCAGGAATAATTTTATGGGTTATAAAACCACTTTACGGAGTGCTAGAAGCTGGAAACTACTGGTTTAAGATGTACTACTAGCACCATGTTAGTAAACTTAAGATGGAGCAGTTGACCTATAACCCTTGCCTTCTATATATCCTATTAAACGGCCTTGGCATTGTTAGACTCTAAATAGACGATACCCTCTTTCTAGCGGACTAAACTTTTATGGATGTGGAAGAGACCAAACTGCAAGAAGCTAAGTTCCTAGTAAAGCCGCGAGAGTAGTTAACTAAGCGGACTCCAATTAAGTTTAATGGAGGCTTAATTATATAAAAGGGTAACTTAATCTAGCTGACTTAGGAACGCTAAGCTCAAAACCTAAAGCCTATTACGGCAAAGCCTACGGACCTTACTAGTTCCTGCGGAGAGACCTATAAGACCGTAAATATAAAGGACCAATACGCTGTATAGCGTGTAAGAGGTACCTATATTGCTATAGTCTGTTAACCTGAATCTGCTTACAACTTATCCTTTGCGGCCCAGGCAGTAGATCTATAAGAAGAAAATGTTAAGTAGCTTAATAAGCGCATCCAATGGCAAATTAATAATGCGATAAGAGGACTTACTTTTATACCGCTAGACCTAAATTCCATTAGCGTAATGGTATTTATGGACGCCTCCTTTGCCAATAATAGGGACCTGTTATTGTAAATCGGCTTTATAATTGTACTTACGGACCGTAACCAAGACGCAAATATACTATATTGGTCTTTAATTAAATGTAAATAAGTAACCCGCAGTATACTAGCTTCTAAACTATATACACTAGCCTATGGCTTTGATATAGCAGCCGTAATTAAATTAACGATCCAGAAGATCCTATAATTGGAGCAGCTACCCCTGGTTTTATGCACCGATTTAAAGTCTCTATACGACTGCCTAGTCAAGCTAGGTATAACACAGGAGAAGAGACTTATGGTCGACCTAATGTGCTTACGTTAGGCCTATAAATGACGTAAGATTACGGAGGTCAAATGGATCACCAGCGGAGATAACCCAGTAGACGCCATAACTAAGGCAAAGCTATATCAAGCTCTTAAGACCCTAATTAACACAAACAAACTTAACCTAAAAGTTATAGAATGGGTAGAGCGAGACTAACGAAGCATTTATAGTTTAGTTATGGCCCGCTGGAAGGCTGTATGGTTTATTTACGGCCTGTTAAAAGGCTGTATAGTTTATTTACGGCCCGTTAAAAGGCCGCACAGTTCATTTTACGGACCGTAAAGCAAGGCTTACGGCTAGCTTGGGGCACCGTTTGGAAGGCAGCCTAGAGGGCACCTTGGGAGGGATTTCCTATGTATTTTCTTACCCCTTTTATGGTTCTATTGAGGCAATTACGGAGGCTATATACAAGTGGTTCCATTTTCTAAGTACCGCTAGTGTATAATTACAGCACCTGTTGTACTAACCACGTGCTTACGCGTTTGATACACCAAGTACGCGTTTACGCGTTCGGTATACCCACTCGCTTACGCGTCTGGTGCACTCCTGAAACACTAGCTAGTTAGGGGGGAGGTGCGTTAGTATATAGACCACGTAGCCCACCTTAATAGAACCGACAGTCACCACCGTCTAAATGAGCATACGATACTATACGTATTTCGTGCCCCTAGACACGACTCACTTATACCATTAAATTGGTACCGACAGCTATATACCCTTAATATTTACTATATACATAGGTAAGTAGAACTAGTATAGCTGTTTTAAGACTATTAGGGCCCTATAGAACAGAAGACTGCTTATTTATATACTTAGCGGGCTAGCCTTTTATCTTCTATACCACTAAGATCTTAATACTAAACCATTTCTAGACTTTAGTAGGCGCTTAGTATAATATAATATACACCTAATTAAGAGTAGTATAAGGGACTGCAAGGCGGCCCTCTCATATAACTTATAGTAAAATTAGGTCATAAAGGCCTTCTAGTATATTAGTATCTTCTTAAAGAAGAAGATATATATTAGGTAGAGCGCTAGCGCTAAAATAGCAGAGCTAAAGGGGTTAATAAGGACTAGATTTAATACGCTAAAAGGTAAAACTAAGAGTAAATAGTAGGCTATTACTTAAACTCTCTCTTATAAAAGTTTATAAGGTTAATAGTAAAACATCCCTTATAAATAGGCTGCTTTAAAATCTGCTATATAGATATTATACTACCTAATATACTGCTATTAATAATATAGCCTAAACTAGATAAATAGAAGGGCTATTTTAGCCTACAGCTATGCTAGATTAATAACCTTACTGCTATAGGGGTTATAAGCTTTCTCTTTTACCTTTATAAGATTATTTTATAGGACTTAGTAGCCCTCTATAAAATATTCCTAAGCTATTTAGTATAGAGCTACCCTATTTTTTAGTATAAGGTATATAAGGCCTTTATATAGGAGCTAAAGCCCTATCTATAAAAAAAGGGAAGCCTAAACTAGCTATTAATTCTTTACTAGGCTATACTACTCCTTACTAACTAATTAAAGGCTCTATATACTAAAAATAAGTAGATAGCTAGTAAGGTTAAGGGCTTATTAGACTGTTTAGACAAGTCCTAAAAAGCTTAGTTTTTATAGCTTTAACTACTAATATTTAGAGGCCTTATATTTTAACTAGAACCCCCTTTAGCTATAGTAGTAGTAGACTAGTTTACTAACCCCCTATATCTGCCTATAGAAGTAGCCCCTTTAGCTCTATCTATTATAAAATTTAGCAGATATATATTTACTTAGGTAAGTACTATAGGCTCTTCTTTCTATATAGCTTTACTACTACTACCGCTATAGCTGCTACTACTACTACTATAGCTACTACTACTACTACTATAACTAGAGCTATAGTCCTAGCTAAAGCCTAGGTCTAGGTCTCTTTCTATATACTATATAAGCTATATAGTAAACTCTATATAGGCCTTTTAGTATAAGTAGACTAAAGGGCTAAGGGGTAATTCTTTTATAGTAGCGCTAGATTCTAAATAGGGTAGTAAATAGCAGGCTAGCTAGTGAAAGGAGGTTTAATAGCACTCCTTATAGCTTAAGGTTATTAAGGAAATTAAGTAGGTTATATAGGCCTAGAAGGTTAGCAAGGAGGCAGCTATATAATAGGTTAATCTATAGTAGGAGTAGATATAGTACTTATTAGATTAGCTTTATAAATGGCTTTAAATAGGTAAAAAAAGCTTTAAAATAGTTATATATATTATTTATATCTAAATTCTAATAAATTTTATTAAAGCCTTTATCTATAGCCTTTTAGGGGCTTATTTTAGTATAATATAAGTTTAATAGGGTATTTTAGGGTACTTTATAATAGTAGTATATAACTTAAAATATAAATAACTCTATTAACCTATAGCTAATTCTTGCTATTCTAGTATAAATAGAAAGCGCTTAGTAGGCTCTATATATAGGGCTTAATAGATATTAAAAAAGCAGCGTTACTAGTAATTAAAATTTAACTATAGATATAGGGCAACCTCTACGGTCGCTAAACGCATGGGCCTCCTTACCTATATAATTATAACTCAGCCGCGGATTCAGCCATACAAATGTAACTGTGTATATACTATTGGTTTAAGCTTGCTAAGGTAAACACTATAAGCTGTATCGCAATAGTACCACGGCCACCGCGAAATCTCAATTGCGCTATAGGTTGGCGTTACATAAAGATTATAAAGCTTAATTCTGCCTTGGTACATGGTTTTTCCTTACTGAAGATATACTATAGGCTACTTTGTGCTTTTTTAGCGTCTCTATCCTGGTCTTTCATTTCTGGGTCTCTTAACTAACGAATCTTATAATTCCTCCCCGTTACCTACTTGGCGCTTGCGCCCTTACAGCCGTAAGGAAATCAACTAAGCACGCGCATACAAATTGGATCTGATAATACAACTTGATCTCTCTTCTTCCTACTACCTCGCAATGTGCATGCGCTGTGCGCAAGGATTAAACGCGGCACATATATGGCATCATCAGCATTGTATTAAGCATCAACATCAGACCCTAACAACAGGCTGATTAGATTGATAGAGCTTTCCCCTCCCGTAAATGGTGTCCGTCAATGCAAATTCCACATTTGCTCCTTAGAAGGAGATACTCTATTTATTGCACTTTTATATGAATGGGGAACTGAAGTCTCGAACTACGCAATCTCTATTAATAGGCACGAAATATTTATACGCAGTAACCTGGCTGGCTTTGCGTACGATTATAAAAATTTGAGATAGTGGTTGTAGTGAGCTTTAAGACGCATGTATGTTTTCGCATATCCCTCTACTGTCCTATTATGCTAAAGCCTGCCTTATAGACTCTTACAGAGGTTATGTATACAGACTCTCCGTTGATCTGGGTCGATGCGATTTGCATTAACTAAGAAAACACAGTGTTGGTATGCTTTAACACAGTGCAATAGATGTAGTGTATGTGCAGTGCGGTGTGTAGTTGGATTCTTTTTGTTCTATCTATACGTCCTAATAATATATATGCGCGTCGCGTAGATTACGTGCTTTATACACGTAATATACGAAATGAATATATATACCGATACTGGAGCAACTCTAAAGGAAACCAAATCGTACTATTCCTGTTATTTGTAGTATATACACAATAACTAGCTCTTCCGTCTGTAATATATAATAGCTTCTCTATAGAATAGGATTTGAGTAGTGGTCCTGGCAGAGCTTGGCAGGACTTAGTGGACTTGGCAGAATATAGCAGAATTTAGTGGACTTGGCAGAATATGGCAGAATTTAGCGGACTTGGTAGAATATGGCAGAATGCCATAGATTGCCGTTAAATTGCCATTAGATTGCTATAGACTGCTATTAGGTTGCCGTCTTGCGGTTAGTCTCTAATTGCTAAGTTGGTGGAAATAGGTAGACGCGTGTAAGGTGTTACGGGGGTGTCCCGTAACAATTGCTATTTAATAAAGATACTAAGTTAAGGAGAAGAAGGAGAATTGGTAGGGGTAATAAGTGGATATATTGCGAGGGTCGCTAAGGCGCTAGTGGTAAGCGAGCTAATAGCGATTTTCTATACCGGGTATGGAAAATCCTAATTGGCTAGTTGAATTTAGGGTCTGTAGAATATGGCACTATTATAACGCTACGCTAAATCTTAGTTCGTTTGTTTAACCTACTCTATAGTCCGCAGTTCTAAGTAATTGGTATTAATTAACTTTTTAAGAGCCATAGATGTCTTGCTCTTAGTTATTGAGTTAGTAGGGTTACTATTACTATTAATCTACTTAACTTCCGTAATCTCTCTGCGCTTATATAACTAATAGAGACATATAATGTCTATTATAAAACGTTTCTTTTATATAGTGCCTAGCTTAATAAGACATTTATAGAGTAATTTTAAGTTGGTGTAAAGTATAAGTGGGAGTTTAATCTATAGGAGTTGTTTAATAGTTGACTTAATTGCGGTACCGATGTTAAATCTATAGGCTATTGCGTAGAGTTCTAAGGCTAGTATGCTTCTAGTAACTCTCTTACACTTAATTAACAACTAGTAAATAATATTAGCCTTATATAACGCGTCTTCTAATACTAGTATATATCCTATTTGTGATAAGAGGTCCTTATTATTGGTAAATAAGGTATTAGTAAAGGTAAGTAAGCGTAATATGTTAATGTCTAATTTAATAAACGTAAGGCCTCTTATTAGATTTTTGATCTGCAATTATAGTTGTTTATTAAGTGCTATAACGTCTTCCTTTTTAGGGTTGATTACTTAGGTGGTAAAAGAGAGATTAAATAAAGCTTCTAGTTGATATATAAAGGTAACCTACGCACCTCTTGCGCGTTGCGTAATGTATTGTTCCTTTATAGTTAGTGTATTATGGATAATGCCTTTTAAGCTTATGGTTGTAGCTATTTTGCTAAGGTGGACCGTATTTAGGTTCTTATACTAGTGTTCCTAGGTTATTATAATATTGCCTTCCTAAGAGAGTTGAATAATATATCTGTTAAATTTAAGTGACTGCTTGACCATAAGTTGCTTACATTCTTTTATAAGAAATTAAGCCTTTTTTAAATGTTGTTGCTCTATGTCTGTAAAGGTGGTATTAGCTAGGAATAGAGTGTTATTAGTTTAAAGGCTAATAATGCTAAAGTAGTTGGGAGTGTTGCTCTATAGGAGGCACGGGTTGTACGTTAATGAGTTTATATCCAATTCCTTAATATAATAATTATAGTAGGTTGTAAACTAGTAATTACCTACTTCTAGAACACTATATAAAGGCTTAATTACCTTTAGGATTAAGTTCTTTCTAATGCCTAGTTGGCTTCCTAACTTATAAGGTAGTTAGATATAGAAGTCTTAATTTAGCTTTATAAGAGATTGGACATATGCCTAGGAGATATCTTGTAGGTATAACTATGTGCTATTACCTTATAGTATCGCTACGATGTATAGAATAAGGTGTTAGCTGACTTGTTAAATAGTAGGTAACTAGGTTAGTATAATGCCCTTTTTAAGATTGTTATACGCTTAGATAATAAGTCTTAATTTCTTAAAGGCTTTATTAGTACTAGGGTTCTTAATCTTATCTATAAATTATAAGTTAAAGATTTTAACTCCTACGGGTATATTCTAAGGGTTAATTATCTTAAATATACCCTTTTTAATCAGTCCTATAATTTTCTTTTAATGGGACGTTTTAAACTGCTTATAGTTGCTGTCCTTTTGCAGGAATATAGTAATGTTAGCAGTATTAATATAAAGGGGATACTTGCGGGGTCTTCCTCTTTCTTAGCGAGGTGGTTATACTTCTCTAGTTTTAGTAAGGGACGGTTTCTATATAGAGATGGTTTCTGTAGATGGTTTGCATATACAGGCAGTTTTGTTAACTTGGATATTGTTAAATTAGGTGCTATTATCTTAAATGTCTTTAATATAAATATTTCTAGGGTCTGTTAAGTATGGTTTAACAGCGGTACTGCGGAACTTTATAGGGCCGCTAGGTAGGTTAACAGCACACATTTCTCTTTTAATATTTAGTAGGTTATATGGTCCTGCCTAGTATCTAGGTTGTCCTATATTGCCTTCTCTCCAGACCAGTACTAAAGAGTTAAGGGGTAGATTATAAATTATGGTAGTACTGGGGCTATTATGCATGTTAAGTATATTTATAACCTAGCGCTCTGCTTATATCTTCTTTACTTCCTCTATAGCTTTCTTAAATGCAATCTCACGCTATATTACTATAGGTAAAGGTGTATCGGACTCTATTATTTAGGGGTACGCTCTAAATACTAATAGTGTGGGTATTAGGCCGTCTGGTCCTATAGAGTTGTTAATTACTTTAAAGGCCATTTACAGTGCTATATCCTTATTAATTCCTAGTATCTTAGAAGTGATAATGTGGTATATATATTATAAGGGGCCGTGGTAACGCTCTACTATACTAATTAAGTTGTAAGCTTTAACTGGTATGCTCTTTATAGTAGTGCCTATGTTAACCGCGTATTGCTTAAACTCTTTACTAATAAAGTTCTTTTCTATGTTATATACAATTATATCTAGGGGGCCTAGGTATATATTAATCTAGCACGCTTATAACATATCCTATATATACTTAGCGCTAATATTCTGTAGCTATCTGCCTATTTAAAATTAAGTGCCTTTATTAACAATATAAAGTATAGGCTTGCTGTTAATATACATAATGTTAACAATAATGTAGTAGTTAAAATTAATATTGTCCTTTAAGGTAAATCTAAATCTGCCTAGTAACCTTTTATACTTTTAATAGTATAAGCAGTAGTAGGTAATATGCTTAAGTGTCTTTTAATTAGTATCGTTTTTATAGCTAGCGCGGTCTAATATTCTCTTAAGTTACTCTACTAACGGGTGTCTAAAGCGTTAGTATAGGCGTCGCAATTCTATATTAGTTAAGTAGCATGGGTTTTAGTTAAAGGACTCTGTAATAAATATATATAATAAGGTATCCTATAGTATAAACGGGTGTCTAAAGCGTTAGTATAGGCGTCGCAATTCTATATTAGTTAAGTAGCATGGGTTTTAGTTAAAGGACTCTGTAATAAATATATATAATAAGGTATCCTATAGTATAAACGGGTGTCTGAATTAGTATATAACTGATATAGTCTTTAAGGGGTTTATTAGGATATTCTTTAGGTTATTAAAGTATACTTATAAGTTGTCTATATCTGCTAGGTAAAGCAGGAAAGGGGTGTTAACTTTAACAATGTGGAACTCTACTGTACCTATTAGTATATTTACCTTAATAGAACTAATAGAGGATGTAGAACCTATTCTAAACTATACGCTAACTGTGCCTCTTATGGACTTATTTAACTATACTTTATTAATCTTCTAAAGTATAATAAACTAACTATATCCTGCTATAGAACGTTTAGAGGCTCTAGTGTCAATTATTACATCTATAAACTTTATTAAGGTGTAGCATAAGGTTATATTATATATAAATGGGTCTGTGTTAGTAGTAAATGTATCTATTATAGTATTAATAGTTGTAACTGCGTGGCTATAAGCTCTATTAGCTAGTTCTAAAGCTATAGCAGTTGTATTGTCTAGTTTAATCTTACTATATAAAGTGTAGTATACTATAGCCTAGTTGTCTTTATTTAGTAGAGTGTTAGGGTCTATATTAATTACTAAAGCGTTAAATGCGTTAGTAATCTTATCGTCCTTGTTATTGTCCTTATTGTTATTGCCTTTATAGTCCATAATATATTGCTTTATTTACTCCTAAAAGCGGTCCTTAAACTTATTTCTAAACTTAGTCTTAGACTCTTCTTGCTCCTCCTTAATATATTTCTATAAGTAATATCCTTCCTTGTTATATATAAAGCAATATAGTTTCTGTTAGTTGTGGTTATATAGGGGGTTACTGCGGTTATTATGGTTATAGTTATTATCTCTTCTATATAATTGTCAGTCTATAAAGAAAGCTTATATCTTCTCTATATACTCTTTCTCGTATACTATAATAGACAATTAGAGTTTATTAATAAGGGCTCTAAGGTTATCTAGTGGGTTAGAGACTATATATCTATATACTAGTATTCCCTAGCACAAAGTAATGATTTTGTTATAAAGGAAGTCTATAGTTTATAAGGTAGGTCTAAGGCCATGCTATAGTTAACAAAGTCTATGGATTAGCAATTAGAGGTATTTATTTATAAACTTGTCTATATTTTCTGCCATTACTGTTATAAGTATAATAGTATTCCACTTATCTAGGTTCTTGTATTAAAATCCTAGTTCTTTAAAGAAATTCTAAAGGTGCTTATAAGCTTTGGTAAATAGTAGGTGGGATAGTTAGTTTGTATAAAAGTGGTCTAGAGCTAGTCCTTTTAATATAGTAGGGAATGCCTTAAGGTAAGCTTCTTGGGGTATGTCCACTTAATTACAGATATTGTAGAATATTATTAATTTATAGTTAAGGCTTTTGTTTATACTGTTACGGACGCTTTAAGTACGATGTTACGACTACTTAGAGAAGAGTCGGCGGAAGCTAGTTGGTTAATACAGGCACGGTCCAGGATGGATCCGGTGGAACTATATAACAAGAAATGGTAACTAAGGTCACGTGGTGTTAAACATATTGACTATGTTAAACGGAAGGGACGTTACGTTTAATATAGATAACACGTACCTCACGTACAAGAGAGGATTTCTTAGGAGTACGGTTATGTATTTAAAGGACCTCAGTCCCTACCGTAGATAGTTCTCTCCTTGTAGTGAATCTTAGAATACAATTGGAGTTAATCTATTAGGCAACCACTCCACCAGTTATTATTACGTTGTTGTTTTATCGTACCTATATACCCAGCCTAATAACAGAACCCACCGTAGTCTAAGCTATAAGGTTCTATTACACATTCACTACTAAGGTTACGGTATTGGAATAAAATCGAACAATATACCACTAAGAGCAGTACTAGTTATAACGGCGTCGGCAATAGCCACAACCTCAGGACTAGGAGATACCAGTATGGACAATGGGGATTCTTAAGTGGTTACGCAAGGTTAGTTACAGGAAATAGTTGATCACTTATAAGACAATAATAGGATATTTAAAGAACGCATTAATAGAATTAGAGTAGCAAAGATTAAGTTACCTTTAATTAAACAATTTTTAGGAGAGAAGTTGAAGCTTAAAGGATTTCTTATACAAATGTACTTTAAGGTAGTATAGGAAGGAGCGAAGTTAGCAACATTGTTAGATTAAGTAGCCTATGCAGGATTATTCCTAACAGGGAGGGCACTTAAGTGGTTTAAGCCGTATCTTATGGAAATATAGGTTAATGGTATAATAACTACTAACCAGGACATACGGTATATATTTGCTAGTTAGAACGGGTTCGCAGAGCAACTAACATAGATATTTAAAAACCTGGAAGCCACAACTACAGCAGAACAAAAGCTTCAGAACTTAGTATAATGCACTTTAGCAATTAAGTATATAACACAGTTTTAAACACTAGCTATATAGGTTAAGTGGAATAATAAGGCGCTTATAGCACAGTACAAACAGGGACTTAAGGCTAAAGTCTAGGATATAATTATTCTAATAGAAGATGCGGATACTCTAAGAGAGTTAATAGATTAGTTAATAAAGATTAATAATAGAATCTACTAAAGGGAACAAGCTAAAAGAGGGCAAGACAGAGTTCCACAGTTGTATAAGGCGCAGAGTACGCAATAATAAACATTAAGTTAAAAACTATGGAATGGCGCAGAGCTAATAGACCTAAGCGGTACTAAAGAAGCCTAAAGATGGGAAAAGAAACTATAGAAACCCAGAGGTTAAGGATTAAGTAATTAAAGGACCTAGGAGCAGAGGCCAAACCAGGGATCTTAGCAGTAGAAGACGTTTAGGCGGACTCTATAGCAAGAAAAATAGTTTAAAGATAGAGCTTGTATAAATTGCGGAAAACAAGGTTATTTCGCTAGAGACTGTAGAGGTGGTTAGAGTAACTATACGGTAAAGGGAACCAGACTAGCAGACGGTATGTATATATAGAGGGACGACGGTGCACTGTAAGGAATAAAAGAGTGTTTAATTAATAGTTTTGCGTATTGTTATAATAACGTATACTGAATTTATAAGGACGCTAAGTATGGCGCAAGCTATTAGCTATAGGAGCTATTGTTATCTAAGTTTAAAGGAACCAGTAAACCAGCTTATAGATTGGATATTAAGGATAATAAGTTTAATAAAGGCGAAGCATTTACTGATAATAAGGTAATAAGGGCAGCTTACTAGGAGCATATAGACCTTAGAGAAGTCGAAATAGAAGCAGAGATTAAGACCATTATAGAACAAGGTTTAGTAACGGGTATTGCGACACTATTAAATACGATTTCCATCGCTTTATAAGACGATAGGAGTAACGTTTAGAAGAAACTAAGTAAGTAGATAACTGCTAGTGCTAGCTCATCACTTAATAAAGGTAAAAGGCCATAGGCTTAAGATTCTTAAGAAGAGATAAGAGAAGCTTAAGATTCTTAAGATAAGATAAGATATACCCAAGGACCTATAACGGACGAAAACTGATGGGAAAGGGTAGTAACTTAGTTTAGTAACAAATAAATAAGTATAGAATGCAAGTTTAAGAACTATAAATTTAGGGAATAAATAAGAATGTTAGCAATTTTAGGTAAACATAGTGTTCAGCCTAAAGATTAAAAAGTTAATATTAGGATTAAAAAGTAAGACGACTATAAAGATCTAGCTGCAAGACGCAGAAAACAAGAAACTATAGATAAGTTTAGGATAAGAATTATTGTATGGTAAGAGCAGAAGCTAGATAAGAGATTAGCTACGCTAGGTTATATAAGGAACAGAGCACCTATGCGAAGAGTTACTAATAGGCCAAGTGTAGGGACACCTAGGGTAAAGTGGTTAGATAAACTAGAATAAGAAGAGGATTTAGATATTCTAATTAGGTTTAAAGAAAGACATACTAAAGGATATTACAACGTAGTAATAACAAGGTACTTTCTAATAGATAGACCATATACACTAAACCAGTTATACGGAAAGTGGTATAGGCAACGATATAATAATAAATAGGAAGATTTTTATATATAGCTAAATAAAAAAGTTGTCTAAGACCAACCTATTACGGAAAAACGTATAAGTTATATTAAAGGAGCATTAATTATAACGTTAAGGAACCTAAAAGAGGGATTTAGGGACTAGAGAAGCAAGCGATAAATCTTAATACCCGTAGCAGAGATACCAGTGGTTAGGTTAACTAGGTATAGGTTTAAACTTAAGGATAAAGACGAACTAAGAGTTAACCTAAAACATGCAGCGCATTATATACTATTATGGATAGCTTATGTGGATAATATATATAACATATATAGAGCACCTAAAGACAAGAACCGGAAGTACCTAGTAAGAGTGTATTAGGCACCAGAGAAAAAGCGGTTTAGAAACGCTAAGTATATATATAGTTGGCACCCAGTAGAAGTATAAGGTTAAGGAAACTTAATACTTTAACTAGGAAGATTTCTTATAGAAGAATACCTAGACAGATAATAGTGGTGGGAGTGCCTAGAGAACACTTGTCTATAGCATATAGAGAAAAAGAAACGAATTAAGTATTGGCTAAAGTTAGACTAAGTATAGGCAGGATCTAGCAGCTAACAGTTAGGAAAAGGGGAGGTGTATAGGACTAGGGGGAACTAGTATTAGAGCCTTAGACCCTTAAAGGAATTTAAGGATAATATATAAATTTAAGAGCTAAATGGCAAGATTAGCAGTTTAAAGCGTTAGTAGATAGTAGAGTAACTAGGAACCACATATCACTAAAGGTAGTAGAAAGGATAGGGTTACCATATAGACAGAAAAAACACCCATATCCACTTATAACGATTTTAGGAGATCAGATAGCCTATAAAGAAGGCATTATTAATCTTAAAATAGGACCTATTCAGATAACTATTAAAGGGAGACCAGTTAGAATGTCTTTTAATATTCTACCGTTAGGATAGGATGAGGCGATACTAGGAATACCTTAATTATAGAAGTACAATCCAAAGATCGATTGGGTTATAGGTTAGGTTAATATTAAGGATATATAATAGCGTAAAGTGCGACAGTAAACCAAGTTGGTATAGTACCAAGTTGGAGCGACATATAAAGAGACTAAGTGAGGCTTAAGTTATATACTAAAAAGATACCACAAGTATAGTAAAAAGTTATAGTTACCAGAAAGTAAAAAGCTGTTAAAATATACAGCATAGGACCATAAGATAGAATTGGAAGAGGGAATAAGTTTAAAGTTCTTTCTAATTTATAAGCTTACTAAAACAGAGTCAGTAGCGCTTAAGGAGTTTATTTAGGAGAACTTACGAAAGGGATATATTAGACTATTATAGTTATTAGTAGGATATCTAGTACTATTCATCCCAAAGAAAAATGGAAAACTTAGGATGTATATAGACTACAGACAGTTAAACAGCATTACTAGAAAGGATAGGTATTCTTTACCCTTAATTAGCGAAATCTAAGATAGGATAGGCAATATAAAGATCTTTATGAAGATAGATCTAAGATAGGCGTACCACTAGATTAGAATTAAGGAAGGCGACAAATAAAAGGCAGCCTTTAGGTCGAAGGAAGGACTGTATAAGCTATTAGTTATATAATTTGGGCTTATAAACGCACTAGCAACGTTCCAGAAGCGAATTAATAGTGTGTTAGGAGAATACCTAAATAAATTTATTATAGCATACCTTGATAACATTATTATCTACTTAGAGAGTAAGGAAGAACACGGAGAACACATTAAATGGGTCTTAAAGAGACTACAAGAAGAACAGATACTAGTAGCAATTAAGAAATGCGAGTTCTTTACTAGGAAGACTGATTTTATAGGATTTATTATTAAACTAGGCTAACTTAGTATAGATCTAAAGAAGATTAAGGCTATAGTAAATTGGCAGGAACTAAAGAACGTTACGCAGTTAAGATCGTTCCTAGGGTTTTGCAATTACTGTAGAAGGTTTATAGCGCAATAGTTATAGGATATTAAGCCATTTACGCGGTTAATAAAGAAAGAAGAACTATAGGCATAGGGAAAGGAGTAATAAGAACTATTTAAAAGAGTTAAAGAGTTGTTTACCTAGGAGCCAGTTCTTAAGATCTATTAACCAGGTCTAAAGACGGTTGTAGAAATGGATGCATTAGACTTTGCACTAGGGGTATACTTCCTATAAAAATATTAAAATGGATGGCACCCAGTGGCGTACTATAGTTGGAAGATGACACCACTAGAGTTAAACTATGATATCTATAATAAGGAGTTGTTAGGTATAGTTACAGCACTTAAGGAATAGAGAGCATTTTTATAAGGCACAGAGAAACTATTTATTGTTAGGACGGACTATAAGAACCTTACAGAATTCCTAATAATAAAGGAACTAAACCAAAGACAGGTTAAATGGGCGGAAATGCTTATAGAATACTATTTCGAAATTTAGTATACTAAGGGTACAGATAATACACAAGCAGACGCTCTAAGCAGAAAGGCTGAACTATAAAGTAATAAAAAGCTATTGGGAGCTTTATTGCGAAAGGATTAAGACAGATTAATTAGGTATAATTATCCAAAGATTATAGCAACCAAGGAAAGTCAGATCTATAAATTACTAGAGAGTAATTAGATATAGAAGATCTAAGAAGCACAAGTAGAGGATTTAGACTTAGAGCAATATAAAAATAGAGAGGCAATATATGTGCCTAAGTCTATTACAGAAGAATTTGTTAAGGAATTCCATAAGGGAATAACACAAGGATATAATAGAGCTATAGGCTTAGTGTTAAGACTTTAAGAGGAGTATATTATTTAAGGAATCTGGGGACTAGCAAGACAAGTTATAAAGGAATATCTAAATTGCCAAAGAAACAAACTAACAAGGTATAAGCTATATAGAGGGCTATAACCTGTTAAGACACCAGGAAGACCATAGGAGGTTATATTATAGGACTTTGTTGTTAAGTTACCAAAGTTAAAAGATCCTATTATAGGATAAGATTATGACGCGATTTTAGTAATAGTAGATAAGCTAACAAAGTAGGGATACTTTATAGCATGCACTAAAGAGATATTAGTAAAAGATATTGCTAGAATCTATATAAAAGGAGTATTCGCAAGATATAGAGCACCAGACAAGATTATATTAGACAGAGATCTAAGATTTATAGTAGCATTTTAGGAAGTGTTTCTGGCAGAATAGGGAGTTTGCGCAGTAATATCTATAGCGTATTATCTGTAGACAGACGGACAAACGGAAAGACTAAACTAGACACTAGAGCAGTATCTAAGGCACTATATTAATCACGCATAGAATAATTAGGTATCGTTATTACCAGTTATATAGTTTGCATACAATACAACACTATAAGAAGGAATAGGGACATTACTATTTAAGGCGAATTATGGATACGAGCCAAGAATATCGTTATCGCTATATTAAGCAAAAAAGACGAGTAGCACAGCTAAGTAAAGAACGGAGACATTAATAAATCTTTATACAGACCTTAAAAAAACAGCGAAACTAGTACAAGAACGAATAAAAAGGTACTATAATGCTAAGAGATCTAAGGGACCAGATCTTAAGGAGGGGGATAAAGTGTAGCTACTATATAAAAATTTTAAGAGTTAACGACTAAGTAAGAAATTGGACTATATTAGACTAGGACCTTTTAAAATTAAGTAAAGAATTTTATTGGTTACGTATAAGTTAAACCTACTAGCCAAAATAAAAATCTACCCTATATAACACGTTACAATGCTAGAGCCAGTACACGGGAATATTAAGCTACCAGTCTATAAGGCAGACATATATAGAGGACAAGAGGAAGACAAATAGTAAGTTTTAAGGATTATCAGTTATAAGGACGTAGATAATAAAACGTAGTATAAAGTAAAGTAGATAGGCTATAGTAAGACTACCTAGGAGCCACTAAGCAACCTAAGGAACGCTATGGGAAAGGTATAGGAGTATTAGAAGAAAGTAGGTTAGGTAATATTAATAAAGAAGGATCGCCAAAGAATAAGTCACCTAAGGGGGACCTAAGAGGAGCAATTGCCAAGCTACTTGGAGTTGTTTTCCTTGCAAGAGAAAAGCCAGTCCTTTTATTACCTAGCTTAAATAAACCCTATTAAACTAGTTTTTACTCCTTAAAACAAACCTTCTTATAAATATGTTTAAGACGTTGGAGACAAGCATAAGCCAAACGTTAAGCTTTAAGGACGTGTGCGGACTCTTCTAAGGCACGTTAAACCTTAAGTAGCGTGGAGGCCAGCTTACCGTTAAGCTTTATAGTGGCAGATTAAACACGAGACCCTATAATAAGTTACTTAGGGAACTTAAAGACTGTTAAGAGTTATAGGACGCGTATACTTAGCGTTAGAGACAGAGCGAATATTGTAGAACGATTAAACGTTTGCTTTAGTACACTTAGAGTAAAAGGAGGGTTGTTAAGACGTAGGACTTGCTAGCACAACATAAACTAACCCCTCTTTAGCGCAACAAGAGCAAGGGATTGCCATCACCTCGCCCAGTAATAGTATAGAGGAAACCGTACGAAGGCGACGCTTAACCTAGGAAAGAGAAGAAGAAGCTTTAGGTATAATAAGTAAGGATATTAACCAGAATAATTAAACAGACATTACACCTCTAGTGGACGACTTAGAGATATTAGGAATCTTTAAGGATAAAGATAAAGAGGAGGGAGATAGTATTACAGACGCTTTAAGTACGATATTATAACTACTTAGAAAAGAGTTGGCGGAAGCTAGTTGGTTAATACAGGTACGGTCTAGGATAGATCCGGTGGAACTATATAACAAGGAATAGTAACTAAGGTTACGTGGTGTTAAACGTATTAACTATATTAAACGGAAGGGACGTTATGTTTAATACAGATAACACGTACCTTACGTATAAGAGAGGATTTCTTAGGAGTATGGTTGTATATTTAAAGGACCTCAGTCCCTACCGTAGATAGTTCTCTCCTTGTAGTAAATCTTAGAATACAATTAGAGTTAATCTGTTAGGCAACTACTCCACTAGTTGTTATTACATTGTTATTTTGTCGTACCTATATACCCAGCCCAATAATAGAACCTACCGTAGTCTAAGCTACAAGGTTCCGTTATATATACCACCGTATTTCTACTCCTCCATATATATCTTAGCTGTATTTATAATTTCCTTTCTATAGCCAGTTATAGTAATAGGGCGGTTCTCCTTATCTATAGGTTGTTCGTAGAGTTGCTATATTGTTATTATAGGTTAAGGCGTAATAGATGGTGTAAAGGTAGAGGTAATTATAGATTAAGGTATAGTGGAAAGCATAGGCACTAAGAAACGTCTTGCTTATTACTCTTTTAGAGTTCTATATATCTTATAATACTAAATACTTCTTAACTTAATGCCAGTGTTAAACTTTTTCTTAAGTACGTTTATCTTTTCTCTAGTCTATTTTATTTGGTCTTCTTCTTATGCTATATTGTATAAGGATTAAGGGAGTAATTTACCTTATTTATGGTTAGTATTAACCTATACTCCTCTAGTATTTAGATAATCGCGTAGTTTCTAAAGCTAGTATAAGTAGATTTGCGTAAAGATATTAACCATAAAGTCCTTAAAATCTCCCTAGAACGATTCCCAGAGTATTAAGTCTAGCTAGTTATATATCTCCGTATATACGTATATCTTGCATTATACATAGTTGGTTAGCTTATCCTTAGTAACTTCCGTTAGGTTAATTCTATTTTCCTATTTAGCTGCTTCTTCCTCCTAATCTTTCTCTGTTCCTAACATCTTGTATTTTATATATTATTTAGGTAGGTAAGGGTGTTTATATGGTAAAGGTAGGGGAACGGTTAAGGAGGTGGTTAAGGAAGTGGTTAAGAAGGTGGTTAAGGAGGTAGTTAAGGGGGCGGTTCAAGTTGTTTAAGTAGGGTAAGGTGTTTTGCGTAGTAATTCTTCTAAAATAGATAAAACAAGATATCTAGAAGTCATTATAGATACCAGACAAGTACTCCTAGGTAGTTTCTCTTCTTCTCTTTAACTAAAATAGGCTGATATAAAAGGTGGATAAGTATAACTATCTTCTAATCTGCTGCAAGGTGGATAGTATAACTATCTTCTAAGCTATTTACGTGTTTCCTAATCTATGCGCGCTTACTGATTAGTATTGGTATGCTTTAACACAGTGTAATAGACGTAGTATACGTGCAGTACGGTGTGTAGTTAGATTCTTTTTATTCTATCTACACGTCCCAATGATATATATACGCGTCGCGTAGATCACGTGCTTTATACACGTAATATACAAAACAAATATATATACCGACACACAGGAAAACGCATTTTCTTGGTCTGACTGGGTCTAGGGGCGGACAATAGCAAGCTTGTTATCCGTTATATCTATTAACGTAGTCGCTTCCTTAAAAGCAAGCCTAAGGGCCCCCACTTGCTCTATTACTTACTATTAAGGAGCTACTGGGAGAGCATATAGATCGTCCAGGAATTCCTTCTAGCTGCTAAGGCCCTGCTTCAGTAATTTAACTGGACTAGAGCGCCTCTGGAGCTCCACATTGGATCCTTTCTTGTATTGGATTTGGAGCTATTAATTTTAAGGCTGGATTGGAGTGGATCTAACTTATTTAGAGCTCCTAGAGCTCCAGTTCTATACCTAATTAGGAGAAAGGATAGGCCGCTAAGGAGTTAGTGCTTGGTGTTAAGGCTAAACAGAGCCAATCGGCGACGCTAGTATTTAGCGTCAGTAAGCTCCTGTCTTATAAAACGATTAATTTATAAGAATTAAGGATATCTACTTATCCTCTGCTGTCGCTCCTGCATCTATACTCACTACTTTAGTGTTTTATTCCCTCCCTTCCTCGCCTAATACTATAGCGGCCGATATTACGCGTTACCTTACGCACTACTTACCTCCTACATCCGATGACTTTATCCTTGCTCCAAAATTGATTAATCCGGCTCATAATAAGGCAGTAGAGGTAGAGGAGTTTAAGCTGTATAATAAGTACTATATTTAATGTAGCGCCTTAATAAGAGGACTAAAATATACAAAGCAGCGCACCTCGCATATATGGAAGTAGGGGGAGGATATTTAATTAAAGTCCGGTAGTAACAGTACAGCTTATTACTACTACTATCTTTATAAGCAAATACAGCGTAAGTAGGAGCTACTTGTAGTATTATTTAGAAGGACTACCGCTATAGACCACCTAGTGGAGGACCACTATATGGATAAGACAACGGGCGTGTTTAATACTTACTAAAAACCTAATAAATCTAACCAGCTAACAATTAATAAGTATCTAGAGGAGAGGTCGCTTAATAGAGCTTGTAACTTTAAGAGGTTTAAGCAGTTGTTTATTTAGTGGATTATTTGCTGCCATATTGCCTTCTTTTAATTTAAAAACGTCTACTTCCGCAAGCTACTATATTTTATCTACCCTAGACTTAAAAAGTTCCTACCAAAGGCAGCAAATATAATATAATTATGGGTTATAAATAAATGGGAGTAATAGAAGGAGTTGCTAAGGAAAGAGCTAAAGGCCGCTTATAGCGCTATATTAATATCCTTTAACCTATAGACCTTACTAAACGGCTATATAATTCTTAGTGTTGTCGCCTATTTTATAAATAAGGACGGTAAGCGTCGCCATATAGTATTGGGCCTTTGTAAGGTTATTAGTAAACATACTAGTAAGAATATAGCAGCTATTCTGGTCGCTTTATTTAGGGACTATAGAATTGCAGGTAATATTGGGTTCTTTATAGCCGATAACACTAAGTTAAATAATACCTGTATTAATGCAGTTCTTCGAGCCCTATATCTAAAAATGTTAGTAAAGAAACAAAAAGTATATTAACTTTATTACTTTAGCTATATAACAAACCTCTGCGTGTAGGCCTTTATTATTGGAATAGACGCTAATAAAATCTGTAAAGAAATAGCAGCTATATACCGCGATTAGAATTATAGCAAGGTTTAAGAGCTCTGGAAGAAGTAGGGACTAGTTAGTTTACTTTAAAATCTTATTTAGTATATTTATATAACCCCCTAGCGTTATGGTTTCTTTAGGAGGATTTAAATAGAAGGTCCTTTATTGGAATTTAACAACCTAGAGGTATATAATAGAGCTATAGTATTAAGATTTGCTACCTAGCAGAACGTTAGGCGAGTCTCTAATTAGCTATAGCTTTAGATTTTATATCTACCGCCCTTAACAGTCGCAATCTAAGCCTTACGGTTGTAATATTTGAACTTATAATACTACCCATAAAAGTAATACTAATAATTCACTAGCTTATCTAAAATAACTAAATGCAATAGAACTTACTCTTTTTAGCTATTTTATGATTTTTAAACTGTAGAGAATGAATTACTATATTCTATAAGACTTATAAACCTAGCAATAAAGCTAAAGCGCTTACTAGAGACAACCTCCTCTAGCTAAAGCACTAGCTCTAGCTTAAACACCTTTATAACTACCTTAAGACATTCTACAAGGCTATAATTATAGTAGAGGGCAATTAAATAAGTCTTACTAACCACTTTTAAATACTAGATTGGCTTTTTAAGAAGCTCTTATTAACTAAGTAGAAGTTTCTTAAGCTCTCTACTTAATTACTTTAAAAACGGAAGAAGGCCGACGCTTAAGCTTATTAATACTTAGCGGACTGTTTAAAAGCAATATGGGAGAAGGGAAATAAGTACTATAATAAGGCTGATAATATAGCAGTGTACTACGTAGCAATCGTTCTTAATCCAACGCTTAAAATGCAGTGGTTTAAAGACTATTAGAGGCCACATCCTATTAAGAAGGATTGGATTAATAGCATTAAGTAGAAGATTAAGGAGCTCTAGCTTAATTATAAAGGCCAGTATTTATTTATCTAATTATCCTTACCAAATTTAGCACCAGTTTAGTAACCTTAGTAAGTAAAGATCTATACCTTTACTCAAAATTATAAGCGCCTAAAAACGGTTTATTGAAATAATAAGGCTGCTGCGCCTCCTTTAATTAATTACTTTAATAAGTATCTATATACAAATAAGCTTAAGCTTAAAGAGCATAAACACTTTAACCTTATATAGTACTAGTAGGACCGCTATATAAGCCAGCCTAATCTTACTTACTTTGCCCTTAATATTCTCGCGGTGCCTCCTATAAGCGACAAATATAAATAACTATTTAGTAGCTGCAAGATCCTCCTTAAGGCTTAACGCTCTTGGCTATAGATGGATATAATTAAGGCAAATAAGGGTCTTTAGTATAGATATAGACCTCCACTAAAGAATACATTTAATAATAAGGATATTAGCGAAGTAGAGGGAGAGCCGTGGCCACCAAAGCTCTCACCTAAAGAGGAGGCTAAGGCTTAGCTTGCTGCTGCGGTTGCTACAGAGGCTGCTGCTTAGGTGGATAATAAGGATAAGGAGGCTTTAGCCGAAGAACTTGCTAAGGAGGCTACTTTAGAGGGCGACAATAAGGCTGGCGATAAGGAGGACCTTTCTGCTGCTGATATATAATATAGGTGATTTTTGGTAAGTTTGGCTACCCTATTAACAACCTAGAAGCATACTAAGACTTACTATTTATAGTATATACTGCTTATATAACTGTATTGGATTTATCCTAGAGCTCTAGGAGCTAAACCCTATCTTTTATGGAGTGGAGTGGATTTAAATCAAAATCCAGTCCAGTCCAGTCCAATGAGATCACTGCCCTGCTTTACTGTAGCAATAAGTCATTTTGGTGGCAGGGTCTCTACGAGTCTGTCCTAACATGTGACACCCTTGCGACCATTTCAGATAATCACCAAGCCTTCTAGAATGCTCTTTTAATCTCTCAGGGCTCTAGGATGGTATGAGTAAAACAAAATCACATTGAGATTATGTCGAGCAACGCATGGCCGCCTATAGCCTTGGTAGCCTAATCCTACAGTGGTCGGGCCAAAAATGCAATCATGTCCGCGACAAGGTCTTCACTTTGCTAGATCTAGCATTTCACCCTTTCCAGTGGAAAAAAGAAAGCTTGTCTGTAGACTACAACAAAACCATTGAGGAAGTCTATCGTGATATTCTGAACACGCTGAGGTTTACGAGATTTGGCCGTGACGCGATGGAACACTTTTGTGTGATATTGATAGGAATATTGGGTGTGAAAGAATCTGATGAGATAGTAAGAAATGCATATGAGAAAGCGATGCTCTAGGTTGAGGATAAGAAGATGTGAGATTCAAACATGGCCGCGGTAATGACGGGAGTACAATTTGAAGGACAGCCGGTCCGAGACTGGCATGATAAGCTCGTCTGAGGAAGAGGGCGAAGACGCCCGAGAAGAGGGTGAACAGCATGAGCCGTGTCTCTACCCGTGTCTCCTTGCGTCCCCTTGCGCGTTTCTTTGCACGTCTTATGGGGGGTTAGGTAGAGAGGTGTAGAGACAGACGCAGACATGAAGACGTAAAGACGCGGAGATATAAAGGTGTAGAGGCGCGGAGGCGTAGAGGCGTAGGGAGAGGCGTAGAGGCGTAGAGGCGCAGAGGTGCCTCTGGGGGTAGACCGTGCTAAATTAAGCTATAACTCTAAAAAATAAGCTCTAAGCCACTAATTTTGCACCGGCAGAATGAAACTGACCGCAATTCGGCTGTCAGGGATAGATCTAGCAGATTAAGATTGAGGGAGTCTGCCACTTCCCATTGCATACGTTGCAAAGATCTAGTTGGATTTAACTCTTCTCATCGAGACTTTAATTATAACGACGAGATGAAACGAAAAAGAGCATGTTCATGTAGAACCAAAAAAAATGCTATCACAGATAAATGCCTCGGATTAGCCGACTGGTCTTCTAAATTCGTCCATTGACATTAGCGAGCTATCTCTTGCACCGATAATATGGTTCTCGGAGTTGTGGCACGTGCGTTTTCGGCGGTCGGCGTTCTGCTAGGAACACCAAATATTAGGATATTTCAGACTTGCGGGTAACAGGCTTGACAGCCCTGTTAAACAGCTAGCCTATCAGCTGACAGTATCAAGATATTATCAGAACAGGGTCTAACAGCCTAAGCCACAAAAGGAAATTTTAATTTATTATTGTCTTAAACCCCTCTACTAGCTATTATATAATAAAGAAACTATAAAGGGATACCCAGAATTCCTTACTTAGCCCAGTCCTTTGAGCATTCTGTTGCCTTAAGTATTTGTATAA
>Ga0307507_10001836_pt1 | contig 46512 bp, 16 predicted proteins | sample 7_EM_MG_FD_207223 | JGI IMG/M metagenome (GOLD analysis project Ga0307507, IMG submission 207223) | Populus trichocarpa ectomycorrhiza microbial communities from riparian zone in the Pacific Northwest, United States - 7_EM | ecosystem: Host-associated > Plants > Roots > Unclassified | place... | reverse complement strand
TAAAAGCTTTGTGCAGAGCTTCGTGCAGAGCCTCCCGCAGAGCTTCGTGCAGAGCTTCATGCAAAGCTTCGTGCAGAGCCTCGTGCAGAGCCTCGTGCAGAGCCTCGTGCAAAGCCTCGTGCAAAGCTTGGTGCAGAGCCTCCATACGCAGAGCTTCATGAATATCTGCCAAATTCTACCAAATTCTGCTAAGTCCATCGAATTCTGCCAAATTCTGCAGAATTCTGTCCTATTCTGCTTGGTTGGGGTAGAAAAGCCCCGCACAGGGCATATCCTTATCGATTGTGGTATTTTATGCATTTTCTATTGGATAAAGGATATTTTATGCTCGCTTATTCGCATCATCCAAAACCACCCTGTTAAGTGTATCTACTTTTGCGTTTTTAGTTCCCTTAATATGCTAAATTTCGAAATAATACTCCGCAAGCATTTCCGCCCATCTAACTTGTCTGTAATTAAGCTCTTTTGTTATTAGGAACCCTATTAGGTTCTTATGGTCCGTTATAATTATAAATGGTTTCTCTATGCTTTATAAGAATGCTCTCTATTTCTTAAGTGCTGCCACTATACCTAATAACTCCTTGTTATAGATGTCATAGTTTAGTTCTAGTGGTGTCATCTTTTAACTATAGAACGCTACTAGATGCTATATATCCTAGTGCTTCTGTAGTAAATATACTCCTAGTACAAAGTCTAATACATCTATCTTGACTACTATATCTAACTCTAGTCTGTAGATTTTAAAAATTGGTTCCTGGGTAAACAACTTCTTAAGTTCTTTAAACAACTTTTTTTATTTGTCTCCCTATACCCATAGTTCCTTCTTTTTTATAAGTCTTATAAATAGCTTAATACTTTTTAACCACTATGCTATAAACCTCCTATAGTAGTTGCAAACCCCTAGGAACGATCTTAACTGTCGGGAATAAGGCAAGCGGTCGTCACGTATCGTCGCGGCACTAGCGTGGCGAGGAGCCTTAAGCTCTTCGCCCTTTCTTAATTCTATATAACCAAGCATTATTAACAACATCACTGTATCTACTTAAGTAGTACTAGTAAGGGAGTTACCCTATGTTACTAATATTAACTATATAACGTTCTCTAGTTCTTACTAACTTACTATGGCTTTAACTTTCTTTAGGTCTATACTAATTTTTTCTAGTTTAATAATAAATTTAATAAAATTGGTCTTCCTGGTAAAGAACTTGCATTTCTTAATTACTACTAGCATCTTTTCTTCTTATAGTCTCTTTAAGACCTATTTAATATATTCTCTATATTCTTTCTTACTCTTTAAGTAGATAATAATATTATTGAGGTATGCCATAATAAATTTATTGAGGTATTCTCCTAATACACTATTAATTCTTTTCTGAAATGTTACTGGTGTATTTATAAGTCCGAATTGCATTACTAATGGCTTGTATAGTCCTTCTTTTAACCTAAAGGCTGCCTTTTATTTGTCTCCTTCCTTAATCCTAATTTAATGATACGCCTATCTTAGATCTATCTTTATAAAGATCTTCGCATTACCTATCCTGTTTTAGATTTCGCTAATTAAGGGTAAAGGATACCTATCCTTTCTAGTAATGCTATTTAACTGTCTATAGTTAATATATATCCTAAGTTTCCCGTTTTTCTTTAGTATAAATAATACTGGATATCCTGCTGATAACTATAATGGTCTAATATATCCCTTTTATAAGTTCTCCTAGATAAACTCCTTAAGTGCTACTAACTTGGTTTTAGTAAGCTTATAGATTAAAAAGAACCTTAGACTTGTTCCTGGTTCTAATTCTATCTTATAGTCCTATACTATATATTCTAACGGCTTTTTACTTTCTAATAACTATAACTTTTTACTATACTTGTGGTATCTCTTTAGTATATAACTTAAGCCTTACTTAGTCTCTTTACATATCGCTCTAACTTAGTACTATACTATCTTGGTTTGCTATTGTATTTTATATTATTATATATCTCTAATATTAACCTAACCTATAACCTAATTAATCTTTAGATTGTATTCCTATAACTAAGGCATTCCTAATATTGCCTTGTCCTTTCCCAATGGTAGGATAATTAAAAACATTTTAACTTGTCTCCCTTTAATAGTTAACTAAATAGGTCCTATTTTAAGATTAATAATGCCTCCTTTATAGGCTATTAGATCTTCTAAAATTATTATTAATAGATATAGGTGTTTCTTCTATTTATATAGTAACCCTATCCTTTTTACTGCTATTAGTGATATATGGTTTCTTATTACTCTACTATCCACTAATACTTTAAACTTCTAATCTTGCTAATTAACTTATAAATTTAGGTGTTGACCTGTAATTCCTTTAAGAGTCTAAGGCTCTACTACTGGCTCCCTCTGGTTCTATAGGCCTCCGCTTTTCCTAACTATTAGCTATCTAATTATAACTATACTTAGTCCACTTTTAGCCAATACTTAGTTTATTTCTTTTCTTTAATATACTATAGATAAGTATTCTTAGAATACTCCCACTACTATTATCTGTCTAGGTATTCTTCTATAAGGAACCTTTTTAATTAAAGTATTAAGTTACCTAACTCCTAAACTTCTACTAGGTGCTATCTATGTATATACTTAGCATCTCTATACCGCTTTTCTTCTATTATCCAATATATCCTTATTAGATACTTTTAGTATTTGTTCTTAGGTGCTCTATATATGTTATATATATTATTTATATATGCAATCCATGCTAATATATAATGCACTAAGTACTTTAGGTTAACTCTTGGTTTATCTTTATCCTTAAGTTTAAACCTCTCCTATATTAATCTAAATATTGCTATATTATTTGCTAGTACTAATACTTATATTATCTCTCTTTAGTCTACAGCTTATTCTTCTAAATTCTTTAACGTTATAACTAATCCTCCTTTGATATAACTCATCTGCTTTTTTAACATTAGTTAGTCTAGTATAATTTTTTTATCCAGCTATATATAAAAATCTTTCTACTTATTGTTTCCGTGTTGCTTATACCACTTATAATATAGCTTAGTAAGTGTATATAATCTATCTATAAGGAAGTATCTCTTTACTGCTATATTATTGCAACCTTTAGTGTGTCTTTCTGCAAATCTAGTAGGGATCTCTAGATCCTCTTCTTGTTCTAGTTCATCTAACTACTTAGCTCTTAGCGTTCCTACCCTCGGCCTATTTATAACTTTCTATACTAAAGCTCTGTTCCTTATATGTCCTAGCATAGCTAATCTCTAGTCTAGCTTTTAGTTCTGCTATATAATAATTTATTGCCTAAACTTATCTATACTTTCTTTATATTTTCGTCTTATAAAGGGATTGTCACGGAGCGAGTATAAGCGACGATAATATATAGCAAAGTAGATATTATTAAGCTACGTACATAAACTGTATAATGAAGTCAAGACGTTGCGTAAGGAGAGAAGGTAAGGAAACGGGAAGAAAGGGTATATATCGTTAGTTTAGTTGCTTGGTCAACATATGCACGGAGCAGAATAGGATTTAAGAGGCGGTCCTAGCAGAACTTGGCAGAATTCGGTGGGCTTTGGCGGAATATGGCAGAATTTAGTGGATTCTAGCGGAATATAGCGGAATTCGGTGGATTCTGGCGGAATATAACAGATTGCCGTCTCGCGGTTGGTCTCTTCTTACTACGTTAGTGGAAACAGGTGGACGTATATAAGGTGTCACAGAGGTGTCCCATAACAGTACCCCCCCTTTAAACTCGAGCTTCTGCGAGATAGGGCTGTGGTAGTTCTGGGTAGAGTTTATAGAAGTCTTCTGCGGCTTATATAAGTCCTATAGAGTTAACAGGTTCCCATATAGGCTTATTAAAACCTCTCCATTTCGTAAGATACATATATTAGCGTTTTTATTTATCGTACTTAATGTCGTTAATTCTTTTAACGAAGTACTTATTCTTACTATCTACCTTAACTAGTGGGGGAGGGTCCTAAATCTGTCTAAGCAGGGCATCCAATATAGGGGCAGTAGGGTAGAGGACTAACGTGTGAAATACGGGATAGATTTTAACCGTATTAGGGAGCTTTAATTAGTAGGTATAAGGAGAGACGACTTTCTTAACTTTATAAGGGCCGGCGTTCTTCCAATTAAATTTCTTAGTAGGTCGTTTCGTGTTTAGATTTCTTATATCCAACTAGGCGAAGTTACCAATTTAGTAGGCCGGTGCTAGGGTTCGGTTCTTATTTGCTGTAGCTTTATAGACAGATTAGGCCCATATTATTTCGTTAGTAAGGAACTCTTATAGTTCTTCTATCTTCTTTATGAATTCATTTGCTTCTATAACCTGTAAGGCTTAATAGGCTAGGTGAGGAATGTTACTAAAGGGTTTAAAACCCATTCGCGGATGCTAGCCGTAGTTGGCCAGGAATAGGGAGACCTTTGTAGTTTCTAAGACGGAGTTATTTATAGTAAACTTAGTAAATGCAAGCTAGTCTATCTAGTCGTCCTATAAATATAACGTATATATCCGGATATACTGTTCCATAATAGCATTTACATGTTCTGTTTAACCGTCCATTTCTAGGTAGTATGCTGTAGATAACAGTACTTTAATATGGAGTTAGGTAGTTAGTTCTTTCCAAAATATAAAGATAAACTATCTACCTCTATTAGAGATGATTGTTTTAGGAAGTCTGTAGAGTTTCTATATATAGTTTAGGAACAGTTAGGTAATAGCAGGTGCTAATATATTAGGGTAGGCAATTAAGTATTTTATCTTAGATAGTTGGTCTATAACTACTATAATATTTATGCAGCCTTTACTTTTAGGGAGATTAATAATAAAGTTAATTAAGATATCTTTCCATCTTTGGTCCGGAACAGGTAGTGGCTTTAGAAAGCCGTTATATATCTCATATAAAGCTTTAGCTTATTAGCAGGTATAGCAGCTAGCGACATATCTTCGTATTATATTATACATATTCGGCTAGTAGTACTCTTATTAGAGCAGTTCTAGGGTTTTTCCTCGGCCTGGGTAACCAGCTACTAGCAGATCGTGTGTATATTTAAGGAGCTTAAGCTTAAGTTCGTCATAGTTAGATACAACTAGACGGTTTCAGTAGTATAAGCGGCCTCTATAGGCTTCGCATTTACTTAGAGAAATCCTTTTAAAGCGTCTAACGCCGTCTTGAATTAGCTTAAGCGTCTCTTAGATAAACTTGTTGTTTAGGTATTCGTTAGCTATAATCTGTTTAATGGTTTAATTGGTTGTTTTAAGGACGTGTACTAAGAGATCTTTAGTAGGGGGTTTGAATAGTTTAGGGCAGAGTAGAGTCTAATTACGGTAGGAGCGCGCTTCTTTTTAAGCTGGTGTATCTTGTAAACGTTAGATTAGGGCATTAGGTTTCTAGCCTTAAATGCCTAGGCAATATATAATAGAGAATTAGAAACGGGACAGATATTCTAACTAGCGGGCCTATTAGTAGCTTAGCTGTTTTATGGTTATAAAGTATTATAGGTTCTTATAGTTGCTAAGAACCTTAATTAGGAATCTGGAGCCTTCTAGTTCGGGTTACCATTATTTAAAATATCTGATAATAGCTAATAGTTCCTTATTATAGATCTCGTAATTGCATTTGGCTGGACTTAGTTATTTTAAAAAGTATGCTATAGGGTGCAATACTCCTTCCTTATTATATTAAGACAGGATGCCTCCAGGAACGTAGTTAGATAAATTAGCTTCTATAACACTTATTTAGTTTAGGTTAAAGTGTTAGAGTATAGGTGCGGTAGTAAATATAACTTTTAGGTAAGTAAAAGCTTTATCCTTTTATATTAAGGCTATAAGGGGTAAAACTAAGGCGGAGAAGTTATTAATAAACTATTAGTAGAAATTGGCGAATTCTATAAAGGCCCTTACGTCCTTAACATTCTTAGGTTCTTGCCAGTTTACAATTACTTTAACTTTCTTAGGGTCCATTTATATGCCATCTATGGAAATAATAAGTCTAAGGTATAGAACTTCCGTTTTATAGAACTTGTATTTATCTATATCTAACTATAGGCTAGCTCCACGCAAGGCTTATAGGACCAGTTTAACGTGTTTTTGGTATTCGGCTAGATTATTACTATATATTAAAATGTCGTTAATATAAGCAGTACAAAAGACGTCTAGGTATAGGTATAGGGTGTCATTTATAAAGTATTAAAAAGAACTTAGGGCGTTTATAAGGCTAAATAGCATTACTAAATACTTAAATAATCCGTATTAAGTATAAAATGCAGTAAGCTATTCGTCTCCTTTTATAATACAGAGGCGGTTAAATATATAGATAATATTAAGCTTTGTGTAGAAGCGAGCCTTACTTAATTAGTTTAGTGTCTCTTAAATTAATAGGATTAGGTATTGGTTCTTAACAGTGACAGCATTAAGAGCTTAGTAGTCTACATAAAAGCGTAGATTACCGCCAGGTTTCTTAACAAAGATTATTAGCGCGGCTATAGGTAAAGAGCTTGCTCTAATAAATCCTTTATCTAGATATTCATCTAAGTACTTTCGTAGTACCTAAAGTTTATTTTAGGACATCCCGTATAGGGGTCTAAATCCAGGATATTTTCCTTCTTTAATTACAATCTTATAATTATATAGGCGGCATTCTGGTAGCTTATTAGCTTCCTTTTATAAGAATACATCTAGGTATTTATGGTACTCTACTAGTACCTTCATAGCGGGGTTAGTATGCTTCTTTGGCGCTAAGGCCTTCTTAATATTAGCCATTATAATAGCGAAGATCGTATATTCTGGTTTCCTAGCAAGTTATACAAGCGGAGTAGCTCTAATTATGTGGATATCTAAGGTGTTAAGCGGGCTTAGATTATCCTTAGTTTCTTATACAGTTTCCTATTCGGTTTCAGGTTTAGTGTTAGATATAGAGTTAATATCAGATTTAGGTTTAGGCTCTTTAAGCATCTTTTTTATAATAGAATACCAGTTCTTCTAGTACTTTCGTATATTAAGCTTCTGCTTAGTTTAGGGCAGTGCAGTAGTTAGGGTCAGTTTGTATAATTTAGTATAATTTCTGGGTCCTTAATAGACGTCAGTAGAAATCTTATATTTATGGAATTTAGTGGAATTTTTAGGTTTCGGTTTAGGGTCTAAGCCGCAAGTTATAAGGCACTTCTACTTACAACGGGAGGCAGTAAATAGAAGCTTAAGGTTGTCCTAGTCAATGGTTACCTTATATAGCTTTATTTAGGGTTGTTTAAGAATTACTAGGTAACCCAGGGTAGTAACAAAAAGCTTAATTAATTCTTCATAGTTTAGGTATTGGAGTCTTAGGGCCACTATATAAGTAATACGGCCCAAAATAGTACGTTTGCTATTAAATCCAAATACGTTAATATGCCGGTTAAGGGGTGTTAGGGTAAACCTATTATCTTACGCGAAGATCTTATTAATAAATCCTATGCCGCTAGCTCCTATATTAATTAGGACTTAAGCGTTAGCCTATTAACCTTTTTACTAAAGACGGTAGTTAATGGTTATACTACAATCCTAAGAGTTAGGGTTTATAACATCTAATATATTTAATAAGATCCTGTAATATAGCTGTCCCAGAGAGCAACTTAACTCTAAAACACACCTTTTAGTAGTAAGTGGGAAGGGGTTCCTATAGAATATTAGTTATAACTTTGTCCCTGTAAGTAGTGCTTACTAGATATAGGGCTGGAACCAGGTAAAGATTAGGGACGGTAACTGGAGGATCAGTGTGGTAAACGGCTGCTAGTATTAACCGTTTGTAAATTCTTTTAAAAAGGGACGGAGCAGTAGCTGGAGATATAAGTGTCGCTTCCGCACTTAAAATAGAGACCATGTTTAATGCGTTGCTCTTATTTAGCGGATTCTTTTAGGGCATAGGAAAGGGTTCTAGTGTTAATATCTATAGCGTCTAAGTCCTTGCGGGTCTTAGGCGGCTAGGGGGTAGAGTATTAAGGTATATATTTTAGGGCGAGGCGTAGTAAGTCGTTATATAGGCCATTAATAACGTTGGCGTAGGCGGTAACAGTACCTAGTAGTTTAACTCCTATAAGAGATGCTTTTAATTTAGGGTTTAGAGACTCTACTAGGCGATTAATTAAGGCGGGTTTGTTCTATTTAGTCTCTTTAGCATAGCGGTGGAATTTAGTAAAGTATAATAGGAAGTTCTTAGAGCCCTATATTATCTTATTTAGTTTCCTTTATGACATAGCGACTTAGTTAGGGTTGCTATAAGATGCTTCTAGTATAGTAACTAGTTCCTCTACCGTACTTAGTTAGAATAGGTATATAGTGTCCACGGTATCTCCTTTTAGGTGGCTTATAGCGTAATAAAGCTAACTATTGGGGGTAGGGTAGCGGTTAATATTGCCGCTTAACTTATTCTAAAGTTGGTTAAGGAAAAAGCGTAGCTTACTCCTCTTACTAGAATAGGTGGGAGGATTAGGGAGATATTTAGATAACTTTTTTTTAGGGGCATTAACTGGCGAATTTGGGGTTAAGGAGTTAGTTTTAAATACGTTCTTCTTATCTAGTATTTATGGGTTAATAGTAGTAGGGACAGGTAAGGGCGACGGTATAGTAGGCGGTGGGTTATAATAAATCTCTTTAACTTCCTTTCTTAGGGATCAGATCGTCTTATAATATTAAGTTTCTTATTAGGCAAGAGTGTCTATAAAAGCCTCTTAGAGACTTCTTATTTATTTAGTAAATAGGGTATGTAGGTTGTTTATAGATAAGGGGGTTTCCGGGTTATTCTATATATTAGTTAGGGTAGGACGGAGTATATAGTTTAACGTAATATAGTGTTACAGAGCGAGTATAAGCGACGATAATATATAGCAAAGTAGATATTATTAAGCTATATATATAAACTGTGTAATAAAGTTAAGACGTTGCGTAAGGAGAGAAGGTAAGGAAACGGGAAGAAAGGGTATATATTGTTAGTTTGGTTGCTTGGTTAATACATGCATAGAGCAGAATAGGATTTAAGGGGCAGTCCTAGCAGAACTTGGCAGAATTCGGTGGGCTTTGGCGGAATATGGCAGAATTTGGTGGATTCTGGCGGAATATAGCGGAATTTGGTGGATTCTGGCGGAATATAACAGATTGCCGTCTCGCGGTTGGTCTCTTCTTACTACGTCGGTGGAAACAGGTGGACGTGTGTAAGGTGTCATAGAGGTGTCCCATAATAGGGATCTTTGAAGTTATCTTGCTTCTTAATTACTATATTAACTTTTTAACCTTTAGGCTAAATACTATATTTACCTAGAATTGCTATAGTCCTTATTTGTTCTTTAAAATCTTAGCTCCCTAGAAATCTTCGTCCCGTACTTATTTATTTATCTTTAAACTAAGCTTCTGCCCTACTCTATCGGTTTTTATCTGTTATGGGTCCTTAGGTATATCTTATCTTATCTTAAAAGTCTTAAGCATCTTATATCTCTTCTTAAGAATCTTAAGCCTATAGCCTTTTGCCTTTATTAAGTGGTAAGCTAGCACTAGTAGTTATCTACTTGCTTAATCGTCTTTGGATATTACTCCTTCCGTCTTATAAAGTAATGGATTCTATATCTAACGGTGTTATAATACCCATTACTAAACCGCGTTCTATAGTGGTCTTAGTCTTTACTTCTATTATGTTATTAAGGTTTAGGTACTCCTAGTTAGTCCCTTTTTCTTCCTTATTACTATTAATTAATAAATACTCCAACTCTATTATTATTATTGCTAATCTCTATCTATATATTGCTATAACATCTTAATCTAGCTTATAGAGTTAATTTTATTCTTTATCTAACTCTCTAGTTCCTTTAAGTCCTCTTAACTCTAGCTCCTATAGCTAATAGCTTGCGCTATACTTAGCGTCCTTATAAATTTAGTATGCGTTATTATAATAAAACGTAAAGTGCTTAATTAAACACTCCTTAGTCCCGCGCAATAACCCTATATTTGCGTTATTATACTCTGATAACCTAGTGCCCTTTACCGCGTAGTTACTCTAACTACCTCTATAGTCTCTAGCAAAATAACCCTATTTTCCGCAATTTATGCAAGCTTCTAATTTAAACTACTGCTCTTACTATGGAGTCCGCCTAAACATCTTCTACTATTAAGATCCCTGGTTTAGCCTTTGCTTCTTAGTCCTATAATTACTTAATCCTTAATCTCTAGGTTTCTATAGTTTCTTATTCCACCTTTAGGATTTTTTAGTGCCGCCTAAGTCCATTGGCTCTGGCCCACTATTCTATAGTTTTTAACTCTATGTCTATTAATGCGTGCTTTGCGCCTTATATAACTATAGAACTCTATCTTACCCTTTCTTAGCTTGTTCCCTTTAATAGACCCTATTATTAATCTTTACTAACTAATCTATTAACTCTCTTAGAGTTTCCGCATCTTCTATTAGGATAATCGCGTCCTAGACTTTAGCCTTAAGTCCCTATTTATACTATGCCATAAGCGCCTTATTATTCCACTTAACCTATATTATAAGTGTCTAAAACTGTGTTATATACTTAATTGCTAAAATGCGTTGTACTAGGTTCTGGGGTTTTCTTTCTACTATAGTTGTTACTTCTGGGTCTCTAAATATCTATATAAGTCTCTCTATAAACCCATTCTAGCTAGTAAACATAAACTATACTTCTTAATTAGTAGTTATCATTCTATTAACTTAGATCTTGGTAAAGTAAGGTTTAAACTACTTAAGTGCTCTTCTAGTTAAGAACAATCCTATATATGCTACTTAGTCTATAGGTGTTGCTAACTTTACCCCCTCTTATATAACCTTAAAGTGCATTTGCGTAAGAAACCCCTTAAGCTTTAACTTCTCCTCTAAGAATTGTTTAATTAAGGGTAACTTAACCTTAGCTGCTCCAATTCCATTAATTCAATCTTTAAGTATTTAATTATTATCTGTTAATTAATTAACTATTTCCTGTAACTAACCTACTATAACTAGCTGCGAATTAGTATCTTGCATACTAGTGTCTCCTCCTAAACCTAAGGTTATAGCTGCTATTAACGGCGTCGTGACTAGTGCTTTTGGTGGCATATTGTTTGACTTATTAATACCGTAACTAGGTAGTGAATGTATAACGGAGCCTTATAGTAGGAACTACGGTGGACTTGTTAATGGGCTAGGTGTATAGATATTTAAACAAAGTTAATAATATAACAGTAATAAATAACAACTAGTGGAGTAGTTGCCTAATAGATTAACTCCAATTGTATTCTAAGATTTACTATAAAGAAAGGAACTATCTAGGTAGGAACTGTGGGTCCTTAAATACACAACCATACGCCTAAGAAAGTCCTTACTCCGTCCGCTCTATCTACTCTGCTTACTCTATTATAGATCTCGCAGATTACACAAATTATATAGATTACACCACGTGACCTCGGTTACTATTCCTCGTCACATAGTTCTACCGGATCTACTCTGGACCATGCCCTTGTTAACCAACTAGCTTCCTCCAACTCCTCTCCAAGTAGTCGTAACATCGTACTTAAAGCGTCCGTAACAATTTACTCTTTAGGGCCTCTTTTAGCCTACTATAAGCTTTCTTTATAGGTTGCGATGACACTATAGTATTAGAGCGCTTTCTGTAATTTGTAAATTGCGGACTTTAGTCCTAGTATTCTTTTAGAATATCTTTATAATAATTAAGATAATCCTCTGGTTCCTATATCCCTTGACCCGTCAGGGCGAGCAGAGGGGAAGGCCCGTGCGCGAACACCAGAATCAGAACAACGCGTAGAATTCAACCATCAAATACACCACCGCCATGCCGTCTAATCACGCTAGAATTGATGCAGATCTTGTTCAGAAGACTCAATATAAGATTCCCCAAAATAAGACGGCGAAAAACCCCCCCCCGAAGCCTTGGCCACTCCCTGAATTTTGTATTCCTGAGCACGGCTACCGGATCCTACTGATCTGATTGGTGGGCTCTTATCGATAGCTTGCGTGCCCAAGTTGACGGGTTAAGGGATAGAGTCCTTAACAGGCTAGCCTAGCTATTTAACTTTATATTAAAGCTTGTTCTTAATAAACTTATGGCGTAGTATAGCTTTAACCTTATACTGCTCGCCTACTACTTTAGGGTATTTAATTAGGCCTAGACGGAAGTTCTTTTCCGGCGGTGGTCTATGCTATAGCTCTAGTAGATTTATATAAAATACTAGATATATGTGGGCTATAGATAGGGGTAGCTGGAGATAGTAGGCTAGCTTGCTAATTTGTTCCTTAATTTAAAAGGGACCTAGGTATCTTATATTAAGCTTCTTTAATAGTTAATAGGTCTTAATATTTGTTAAACATAATAGAACCTTATTGCCTATGCTAAAATACTTGTCCTAGTATTTATGGTTATACTAGAGTCTTTGCTGCTCTTAGGCATCTTATAGGCTTTTCTTTGCATACTTTTATTACTCTTCCTATTCTTAGAGGTACCCTTATACTCTCTAGTATATGTCCTTAAATTTCCCAGTAGGATTCTATAATTAATTATGCGGCCTTAACTAGTAATTGCTAGGTATATTATTAAACCTAAATGGTTGGATGCTATAGGTAATCTAGATTAGTGTGTACTTATATAATGCGTATTGCTTTAAATTATAAGTATACTCTGTATATAGAAGTAGCTTATACTAATTATCTTACTAGTAGTTTAAATATATCCATAAATAAGACTCTAGTTCCTAGTTCTGACGTTTTATTTATCCGTCTATTTATAGATAGAAAGCTATACTATAATAGTGGTCTATTTTTAAATAAAAGTATAGATCTAACCAGTACTGGCTTATAAAGACGCTGCCCCTATTAATAATAATAGAGTGTAGCTAATCTACTTTAAGAAAGTAGTTCTCCTTAATTAGGCTAGCAAGCGCTTATATATTAATTATCTTGTTAACAGGAAGGTATTAGACATACTTTAAAAACCTATTAATAAGTACTAGGACTAAATTATATGTTTATTCTTACCTATTTTTTAAGGGTAGGAGATCCGTAATAAAGTCTATAGTATAATGTTACTATAGCTTACTAGCGGGGGGAACTGATTTAAGTAAACCCCATAGCTTATGCCTTTGGATTTTATATACTTAGTACTTCTTATAGTAGCTAATGTATTTCTTTGCTTCCTAATTAAGCTTTAGCTAATAATATTTATGTTAAAGTAATTTTACTATCTTAGCTTAACCATAGTAGCCACCTAGAGGATTATTATAATTCTTTATAAGAATCTTCTGTTGTAGATTTGCTTTTTATAGCACCTAAACCTTACTATATCTACGTAGTAGGCCTATTAGGTCTAGTTCCCAATAGTAGCGCCTAGCAGCTGCCTTTCCGTTATGTTTTTGGTCTACTTCCACATTAAAGATAGTATAGAAGGCATCTCTCTATTGCACCTTATGGATAAGATCTATTAACCTTTTAGATAGTTTTTAGGTAAAAGCTATTTTGTCTTATACTGCTCTAAGTATATAACTAGATAGTACCATAGATCTTATAACTCTTTAGTATACGTATATTAGGAAGACCGCTATAAGGTTAAAGTCTTTTAGTTATTATAGGGCTCTAGGTTCTAATTACTCTATAGCTTTGCTTTTAGTTTAAGGGGATAGCTTAGTAATTAGAGGTAATATATTACTAGGTTTTAAGAGTGTGTTAGGAACGTCCTATCTAGGTATATTTAGACCCTTATTAGCAATAAACTATATAACAAAGCCTTGTGGGAAATACCACGGTAGACTTGCTAATGGGCTAGGTATATCGGTAAACAGGAAGTCAATAATGTAATAAGTACAAATATAACTAGTGGAGTGGTTGCCTAACAGATTAACTCTAATTATATTCTGAGATTTACTATAAGGAAAGGAACTATTTAGGTAGGGACTGTGGTCCTTTAAATATACATCCATACTCCTAAGAAATCCTCCTTATACGTGAAGTACGTGTTATACGCGTTGTATATACGTTCCGTTTATATACTACGTACTCTATATATAATATTATATAACTTGCTTACTATTCCTTATTATATGGTTTTATGGGTTCTATCGTAGACCGTGCTCTTATTAACTAACTAGCTTATTTCGACTCCTCTCTAAGTAGTTATAATATTGTACTTAAAGCGTCTGTAACACTATCTCCCTCCTCTTTATCTTTGTCCTTAAAGATTTCTAATATCTCTAAGTTGTCTACTAGAGGTGTAATGTCCGTCTAATTAATTTGGTTAATATTATTGCTTATTATGCCTAAAGCTCCTTTTTCTTTATAAGCACAACGCCGTACTTAGACTGTTGCTGTAATACTATCTCTTAGTGAGATAATACTGTCTCTATATTCTCGCTGCGCAAAAAAGGGGTTAGTTTATATTGCGTTAGCGACTTCTATAACTTAGCAACCCTCTTTCTACTTAGAGTGCACTAAAGCAAATATTTAATCGTCCTATAATGTTTGCTCTGTCTCTGATGCTAAATGTGCGCGTTCTATTACTCTTAATAGCCTTTAAGTATCCTTATTGATTGCTGCTAGGGTCCTAGGTTTAATCTACCACTATAAAGCTTAATGGTAAGCTAACTTAAGCCCTGGCTAATTTAGAACGGTCTTATAATACAGAGTAGAGGGCCCTTAAAGCCCGCATTGCTATATCTGCTTACCTGCTTTATCTTAAGAAAGTTTATAAGAAGGTACGTTTTAAGAAGTGGAAACTTATAGAATAAGGCCTTTAGGAACTTGGCAATAAAAGAATAGATTCTCTTTTAATAGAGAGGGAAATAACTCTAAATACCTTAGTAGCTGCTCCTCTTAGGTCCCCCTTAAGTAACTTGTTCTTTAGTAATTCTTCTTTATTAATACTACCTGACCTATTTTCCTCTAATACTCCTATACCTTTCTTATAACATTTTTTAGATTGTTTAATAGCTCCGAGGTAGTCTTATTATAGCCTATCTACTTTACTTTATATCACGTTTTGTTATTAACGTCCTTATAACCAATGATCTTTAAAACCTCCTATTCGTCCTCTTCTTGTCCTCTATATATGTCTACCTTATAGACTAGTGGCTTAATATTTCTATATACTGGCTCTAGCATTGCGATGTGCTATATAGGGTAAATCTTTATTTTCTCTAGTAAGTTAAGTCTATACGTAACTTCTAAGATCTTTACTTTAACTGTAAACGGTCCTAGCCTAATATAGTCCAACTTTTTACTTAGTTGTTAACTCTTAAAAAATTTGTATAGTAGCTATACTTTATCTCCCTCCTTAAGATCTGGTCCCTTAGATCTCTTAGTATTATAGTACCTTTTTATCCTTTCTTATACTAGTTTAGCTATTTCTTTAAGATAATTATAAAGATTTATTAAGTTCACCATTATTTCTTTAGCTATACTACTTATTTTCTTTACTTATTATAGCGATAATAATATTCTTGGCTTGTACCTATAATTCGCCTTAAAAGGTAGTATGCCTATCTCTTCCTGTGATGTAGTATTATATATAAACTGTGTAACTAGTAGTAATAATACCTAATTGTTCTATGTATAATTAATATAATGCCTTAGGTACTGTTCTAATGTTTAGTTCAGTCTCTCTATTTATCCATCTGTTTGTGGGTAATATGCTATTAATGTTACTGCTTAAATCCCTTATTCTGCTAAGAATACTTCCTAGAATGCTGCTATAAATCTTAAATCTCTATCTAATATAATCTTTATTAGTGCTCCATGTCTTATAAACACTTCTTTAATATAGATTCTAGCTATATCCTCTACTAAGATTTCTTCTATATATGCTATAAAGTAGCCCTACTTGGTTAACTTGTCTACTATTACTAAGATTATATTATAATTTTGTCCAGTAATAAGATCTTTTAACTTTAGTAACTTTATAATAAAGTCTTATAATATGACCTCCTACGGTCTCTCTAGTATTTTAATAGGTTGTAGCCCTCCATACAGCTTATACCTTATTAGTTTGTTTCTTTAGCAATCTAGACATTCCCTTATAACTTATCTCACTAGTCCCCAGATTTCTTAAATAATATACTCCTTTTAAAGTCTTAACACTAAGCCTATAGCTCCGTTGTGTCCTTAGGTTATTTCCTTATAGAATTTACTAATAAACTCTTTTGCTATTGTCTTTGGTATATATATAGCTTCTTGGTTCTTATACTGCTCTAAGTCTAAATCCTTTTTCTATACTTCTTAAATTCTTTATAACTAATTACTCTCTGGTGTCTTATAGGTCTAACTACCTTCCCTAGTTACTATAATCTTAGAATAATTATACCTAATTAATCCATCTTCGTCTTTTCTTAACATTACTCCTAATGGCTTTTCTCTATTTTACAATTCTGCCTTTTTACTAAGTGTATCTACTCTTGCATTTTTAGTTCCTTTAGTATACTAAATTTTAAAGTAATATTTTATAAGCATTTCCGCCTATTTAACCTGTCTTTAGTTTAGTTTCTTTATTATTAGGAATCCTATTAGGTTTTTATAATCCGTTTTAATTATAAATGGTTTTTCTATACCTTATAAGAATGCTCTTTATTCCTTAAGCGCTATAATTATACCTAACAACACCTTGTTATAGATATTATAGTTCAGTTCTACTGGTATTATTTTTTAACTATAGTACGCCATTAGATGCTATGTATTCCTATACTTCTATAGCAAATATGCTCCTAGTGTAAAGTTTAATGCATATATTTCTATAACCATATCTAACTATGGTTAGTAAATCTTAAGGATTAGATCTTAGGTAAACAATTTTTTAAGTTCTTAAAACAGTTTCTTTTATTCCTTACCCTATATCTATAGTTCATCCTTTTTTATAAGTCTTATAAATAGCTTAATTTTTTTTTAACTACTATGCTATAAACCTCCTATAGTAATTGCAAAACCCTAGAAACGATTTTAACTATATAATGTTCTTTAGTTCTTGCCAACTTCCTATAGCTTTTACTTTCTTTAGGTCCATACTAATCTTACCTAGTTTAATAATAAATTTAATAAAATTAGTCTTCCTAGTAAAGAACTTGCATTTCTTAATTGCTATTAGCATCTTTTCTTTTTATAGTCTCTTTAAGACCTACTTAATATATTCTCCATGTTCTTCCTTACTTATTAAGTAGATAATATTATTATTAAGGTATACTATAATAAACTTATTAAGGTGTTCTCCTAATATACTGTTAATTTGTTTCTAAAAAGTTACTAGTATATTTATAAGTCTAAACTGTATTACTAACGGTTTGTATAGTCCTTCCTTTAACCTAAAGGCTGCCTTTTACTTATTTCCTTCCTTAATCCTAATTTAATGGTACGCCTATCTTAGATCTATCTTTATAAAGATTTATGTATTACCTATCCTATTTTGGATTTTGCTAATTAAGGGTAAAGGATACCTATTCTTCCTAGTGATGCTATTTAACTGTCTATAGTTAATGCATATCCTAAGTTTTCCGTTTTTCTTTAGGATAAATAACACTGGATATCCTGCTAATAACCTTTTTTTTTTTTTTAATATTCGATTGTATTGTACTACGTACAATACTGCGCATGCAGCCTCTAGGCTATGGCGCTATAGTTCTATATACATGAATCCTTCCTAGGCAGCTTAACATGTACTAGTAGCTAAGTGGACACTCTGGCCCGTTTTAAATACTAGGGGAGCTCCTAGCCTATTGGTGTTTTGTCCTGATATTTTGCTTACTATGGTCCAGTTTACACCAAGAAAATCGCACTAAGGAAATCCTGGCTCTTTTATCTATTTCTGCCGTATTCTGCCGTATTCTGCCGTTCCTAGAGTAGAAAAAAGCGCTCTAAAAGATAGATATTTTTTTCTATAGTTTTGCATATAAGAATAAGAGAAACCATATAGCTTACTAGCTTGGAAGTAGCTACCAATTACCCCTACACAACTGTTTATTCTGTACCCTTTTTCTCCTCCTTGCCAAAGAAAAGGGTAGGGAATTAGTAATTAGTAAGTACTCCCCCCAAAAGTAGCCTACTAATGGTATTCTATAAGGGCGAACCTTGCTACCTAAACCCGCTCCTATAGGAAAATTTTCACGAGGTTGTCTGTATAGGGTATAAATACCAGTTTACCTATACACCTTATATTTTACGTGCTAAAGTAACACAGGCCGGCCCCCTTCCCTCATCCCATAGCTACCCTAGCAACGCATCTGCAGCATGCCTATAGTGTAGTGGTGGTTGTAGTAGTTGTAGTTGTCTGTAGCGCGATGGCCTAATAGCCTACGGTACGTCTGCGGTAATGGTGGTACTGCGATAACGGCGGTACGTCTGCGGTAATAGTGGTAGGTTTGCGGTAGTGGTGGTAGTAGTTATCGTCCGTGTCTGCGGCTCGTCTGCGGCTCGTCTGCGGCGCGACCGTGCGCCTTGGTAGAGGTCGTCTGCAACGCGATGGCTGTAGACTGGTTGTGGTAGAGGTCGTCTGCAGCGCGACTGCTGTAGACTTGTTGTGGTCGTGGTGGAGTGTCTTCAGGGGCTATGTGGCGTCGCGGTGACGCGTCTTCAGGGGCTATATAGCCAGCGACGCCCGGGCGACGACGGACGGAGGAGCAAAGGGAGGCGACGGACGGAGGCTGCTAATAACTATAATGGTCTAATGTATCCCTTTTATAAGTTCTCCTAGATAAACTCCTTAAGTGCTACTAACTTAGTCTTAGTAAGCTTATAGATTGGAAAGAACTTTAGACTTGTTCCTAGCTCTAACTTTATTTTATAGTCCTATACTATATACTTTAACAGCTTTTTACTTTCTAGGCTCTATAACCTTTTGCCATACTTATGGTATCTCTTTAGTATATAACTTAAGCCTTACTTAGTCTCTTTATATATTGCTCTAACTTAGTACTATACTATTTTAGTAGCTTATTGCATTCTATATTGTTATATATCTTTTATATTAACCTAACCTATAACCTAATTAATTCTTAGATTGTATTCCTATAACTAAGGCATTCCTAATATTGCCTTATCCTTTCCTAAATGTAGGATATTAAAAGACATTTAATGGCTCTTCCTTTAATAGTTAACTAAATAGGTCCTGTTTTAAGGTTAATAATGCCTCCTCTATAGGCTATCAGATCTCCTAAAATTGTTATTAATAGGTATAGGTATTCTTTTTATCTGTGTAGTAACCCCATCTTTTTAACTGCTATTAGTAATATAGTTTCTTATTGCTCCACTATCCACTAATGCTTTAAACTTTTAATCTTGCTAACTAACTTATAAATTTAGGTGTTATCCTGCAATTCCTTTAAGGGTCTAAGGCTTTACTACTAGCTCTCTCTAGTTTTATAGGCCTCTGCTTTTCCTAACTGTTAGCTGTTTAACCTTAACTATACTTAGTTTTTCTATAGCTAATACTTAGTTTATTTCTTTTCTTTAATATACCATAGATATATATTCTCTAGGCACTCCTACCACTGTTATCCGTCTAGGTATTCTTCTATAAGGAATCTTCCTGGTTAAAGTATTAAGTTGCCTAACTCCTAAACTTCTATTAGGTGCTAACTATGTATATACTTGGCGTCCTTATACTATTTTTTATCTGTTATCTAATATATCCTTATTAGATACTTATAATACTTATTCTTAGGTGTCTTATATATATTACACGTATTATCTATATATATAATCCACGCTAATATGTAATACGCTAGGTGCTTTGGGTTAACTCTTAGCTTATTTTTATCTTTAAGTTTAAACCTTTCCTACGTTAACCTAAACGTTACTATATTGTTTACTGGTACTAATATCTGCATTATATCTCTTTAGTCTATAGCCTATTCCTCTAGGTTTTTTAATATTATAACTAACGCCCCTTTTATATAGTTTATCTGCTTCTTAAATAGTACTTAGTTTAGTATAACCTTCTTGTTTAACCACATATAGAAATCTTCCCACTTATTATTTCCTCTTTGCTTATACCACTTCTAGTATAACCCTATAAGTATATATAACCTATCTATAAGGAAGTATCTTTTTATTACTACGTTACTACAACCTTTAGTATATTGTTCTGTAAACCTAGTTGGGATCCCTAGGTCCTCTTCTTGTTCTAATTTATCTAACTACTTAGCTCTTAGCGTTCCTATCCTTGGCCTATTTATAACTTTTTATATAGGTGCTCTGTCCCTTATATATCCTAGCATAGCTAATTTTTGGTTTAGCTTCTATTCTTACTATATAATGATTTGTTGCCTAAACTTATCTATACTTTCTTTTTGCTTTTGTTTTCTAAAAGGATCCTTAAAGTCGTCTTACTTCTTAATCACTATGTTAACCTTTTAACCTTTAGGCTAAATACTATGTTTACCTAGAATTGCTATAGACCTTATTTATTCTTTAAAATCTTGGTTCCCTAGGAATCTTCGTCCCATACTTATTTATTTATCTTTAAACTAAGCTACTGCCCTTTCCTATTAGTTTTCATCTATTATAGGTTCTTAGGTGTATTTTATCTTATTTTAAGAATCTTAAGCGTCTTTTATCTTATCCTAAGAATCTTAAGCCTATAGCCTTTTGCCTTTATTAAGTGGTAAGCTAGCACTAGTAGTTATCTACTTGCTTAACCTTCTTTAAGTATTACTCCTTCCATTTTATAAAGTAATGCATGCTATATTTAATGGTATTATAATACCCGTTACTAAACCGCGTTCTATAGTGGTCTTAGTCTCTGCTTCTATTGCGTTATTAAGGTTTAAGTGCCCCTAGTTAGCCTCTCCTTCTTCCTTATTACTATTAATTAATAAGTACTCTAACTCTATTGTTATTGTTGCTAATTATTATCTATATATTACTATAATATCTTAATCTAGCTTATAATGTTAATCTTATTCTTTATTTAACTCTCTAGTTCCTTTAAGTCCTCTTAACTCTAGCTCTTATAGCTAATAGCTTACGCCGTACTTAGCGTCCTTATAAATTTGGCATATATTATTGTAACAAAATAAAAAGTGTCTAATGGAACACTCCTTAGTTCTACGCAATAGCCCTATATCCGCGTTATTTTACTTTAATAACCTAGTGCCTTTTACTGTATAGTTGCTCTAACTACCTCTATAGTCTTTAGCAAAATAACCCTATTTTCCGAAATTTATATAAGCTCCTTTTTTAAACCATTTTTCTTGTTATAGAGTCTGCCTAAACATCTTCTGCTGCTAAGATCCCTAGTTTAGCCTCTGCTCCTTAGTCCTATAATTACTTAATTTTTAACCTCTAGGTTTCTATAATTTCTTACTTTATCTTCTGGATTCTTTAGTGCCGCTTAAGTCCATTGGCTTTAGCCCACCGTTCTATAGTTTTTAACTCTATATTTGCTAATACGTGCTTTACATTTTATATAACTATAAAACTCTATCTTGCCCTTTTTTAGCTTATTCCCTTTAATAGATCCTATTATTAATCTTTATTAACTAATCTATTAACTCTCTTAGAGTTTCTATATCTTCCATTAGGATAATTATATCCTAGACTTTAGCCTTAAGTCCCTACTTATACTATGCTATAAGCGCCTTATTCTTCCACTTAACCTATATTATAAGTGTCTAAAACTATATTATGTACTTAATTACTAAAGTGTGTTATACTAGGTTCTAAAGCTTTCTCTTTACTATAGTTGTTGCTTCTAGGTCTCTAAATATCTGCGTAAGTCTTTCCATAAACCTATTTTAACTAGTAAATATAAACCGTACTTCTTAGTTAGTAGTTATTATTTTATTTGCCTAGACTTTAGTAAGGTAAAGTTTAAACTACTTAAGTGCTCTTCTAGTTAAGAATAGTCCTATATATACTACTTGGTCTATAGGTGTTGCTAACTTTACCCCCTCTTACATAACCTTAAAGTGCATTTACGTAAGGAATCCTTTAAGTTTTAACTTCTCCCCTAAGAATTGTTTAATTAAGGGTAACTTAACTTTAGCTGCTCTAATTCCATTAATTTAATCTTTAAGTATTCAATTATTGTCTGTTAATTAATTAACCATTTCCTATAACTAACCTACTATAACTAGCTGCGAATCTGTGTTCCTTATACTGGTATCTCCTCCTAACCCTAAGGTTGTAGCTGCTATAGATAGTGTTATAACTGGTGCTTTCGGTGGTATATTGTTTGACTTTATTAATACTGTAACTAGGTAGTAAATGTATAATAAAGCCCTGTGGGAAATACTATAGTAGACTTGCTAATAGGCTAGGTGTATAGGTAAACAGAAAGTTAATAATATAATAAGTACAAATATAACTGATGGAGTGGTTGCCTAACAGATTAACTCTAATTGTATTCTGAGATTTACTATAAGGAAAGGAACTATCTAGGTAGGGACTATAGTCCTTTAAATATATATCCGAACTCCTAAGAAATCCTCCTTATATATAAAGTACGTATTATACGCGTTGTATATACGTTCCGTTTATATACCATGTACTCTATATATAATATTATATGACTTGCTTACTATTTTTCATTATATGGTTCCACGGGTCCCATCCTAGACTATACTCTTATTAACTAACTAGCTTGTTCTAACTATAAGGGCGCGAAGAGGCTTCGGGAAAGATTCAAAGGAATAATATAAATTCTATCTAAATCTAAGGGTATATAGCTCTTGCTAGAAACAAGACGTTGCGTAAAGAAGAGAAAGGAATAACGAGAGAATCTTGCAATTAAACAGTTTAGGGGTCTTGGTCGATGCGTGCGCACGTACGCATGCGGACGGACTTCGGTAGTATTCGATTAATCTAGCAGAACTTGGCAGAAGTCAATTAAGCTAGCAGAATTCGGCAGAATTCGGTTAAAGCTTCAAGTTCTATCTATCAAGTGTTTTACCGAGACATTCCTACTATAACTAGGCTAGTCCCGTTACAGTACCCCCCCCCTTTGGCCAAAGGTCCAAAATAATACAATTTTATCATGTTGTATTTTACATTAGGTGGCAGTGTAGAGTTTTACCGGTTCTAATTGTTAAATAGATCAATTAGGATTTTCCATCCCCGGGATAGAAAATCGCTATTAGTTTAGTAAAGGCGGTAAGCCAAACTAACATCTTTGCAGTAGGTCTTGGCAAGGCAAATCTAACTAATTAGACAACTTTAACCGCTAGTCGAAGTTCCTTAACATCTTATACGTTATATAACCGTGTTATAAGCGTTGTGGTATTCTTCAAGCTCTTTTTAATTTCAAGTTTTCTGCTATTGTGTTTCGTGTATTTGTGTTAGGTGGCAGTTATTTGCCTTTATATTATATCTATCTAGCCAGAGCAGGCCGCGAAGGATGGTCCTTATAGAATTCTTTTACTAGGGAAGGCGCATTGGTCTTAACTTGCTTATAAAGCTCCTAGGTTTATATTTCATATCTTTCCCACTTAATAAGTTTAAATTGTTTAGATCATTTTTTCTATTGCATATTATTAATTTAGTTAATAAAGTAAGAACCGTTACCGTTATCAACAATTATAGGAGGTGGCGGCGGCACTTTGTAAGTTATAGGTTCGTCTTTTAAGGGTTATAGTAAGCTTACGTAAAACATTAGATATATTTTTATCTCAGTCGACAGTTTAAGCTTATAAGCATATAGGCTCAATTTCTTCTTAATTTAGTATAGGCTCACAAACTTCTAATTAAGTTTCTTTAAGGGCCGTTAAGTCTTTAGGTTTCGTGTATTTAGGTAAACTATATTACCTTCCTTAAAGTCCCATATAGGGGCTCGTCCTTTGTTCGCATGCCATTCCTATACCGTTTAAGCGTATATTAATTTACTTTGTAATAGTTCCGTTAACTGCTTTATTTAATTAGTGAAGTTATGCGCGTTAATTAACTAAATCCGTTTAATTGTGGGTCCTATTATATTGATTTTAGGTCATAGTTTAAATCCAAGTTAGGGGTCTTATCCATAGGTTGCGTAGAACGGCGTTATACCTATTAATACGTTTATCATATTGTTCGCAGTAAACTTAGCTAAAGGCAGCCATTTTTCCCAGTTATCTTGCAGGTAGGAGCAGTATATTTATAGGTATTGTTCTATAATCGCATTTATAATTTTGGTTTAACCATCTGTCTCCAGATAGAATATAGTTAAGAGTCGTATTTAAATACTTAATTGTTTATATAGAGCTTGCTAGAAATCTAAAACAAACTGGCTTCCATAGTTGGATATTATTAAATTAGGAAGTCCGTGTAGCTTAAAGATATGCTTAACGAAACATTTGGCTACTAATATCGCATTAATTGAGTCTATAGGAATTATATATTATATTTTCGTAAGACGGTTAACAACTACTATAATATTTATAAACCCGTTACTGTTAGGCAAGTCGACTATGAAGTCAATTAAGATATCTCGCTATCTTTGTATTAGAATTGGCAATGGTTAAAGTACTCCTTACTTCTTTACGTAAGAGGTCTTCCCACGCATATACGTTCTGCAGGCTTGAACGTATTTTCGTACGTAGTCGTGCATTATAGGCTAGTAGTATGCTCGTTAAATAATCCCATAAGTCTTCACACGGCTAGGATGTCCTGCTATAGGGGAATTGTATACAAATTCGAGTATCTTAAATCGTAAGGGTTCGGAATTCGGAACTACCATCTTCTATTAATAGTATAGTCGATCGTTACGAATTTCGCATTCGGCGAGTGTAATATCTTTATACTATTATTTTCCTGTTTGAATTGCTTTTATTATATCTACTATCTATACGTCATTCTTGTATTCGTATTCTATTAGCTCATTAATTTCCATTTCCCATTTATCAATTTCTAATTTGTTTCTATTAAGTTCCATATCTAAGAACATAGGACATAGTTTCTTAAAGCGTTTAGGGGGCAATAAGATCCGTAATCAATTTGTAATCCGTTTATCTAAGGCGTTCACAGGTAAATCTTGTAATTGTTATATTAATATATCAGGCTTCTAATTAAGTTTGCCCAGTTAGTATATAATCTTAAAGTTAAATCGTAAGAGGTATTTAGCCCAACAAATTTAGCGCTACGTTAACTGCTTTATAGTCATAAAGTACTGTAGGTTTTTGTGGTCCGTTAACACACGTATTAGAAATAATAATCCTTTAAGTTCTAGACGCTATTGTTTAAAGTATCTAATAATTATAAGTAGTTCCTTATTGTATATCTTATAGTTCAATTCAGCAGGGGCGAGCTTTTAAGAGAGAAAGGCTACTAGACATAGCTTACCATCCTTATTATATTGCGATAACACTCCCCCTAGGGCATAATTAGACGAGTCTATTTTAACGACACATTTAAGGTTAGGGTCGAAGTGGGCAAGAATTAGAGTAGTTATTAAAAGCTTGTTCACATCTAGCAGTCTATTTAAATTTTATATTCTTTCTTATTAGGTTTACTAATGGTTGGGCAATTTTTAAGAACTGGTTAATAAATCAGTAGTAGAAATTTGCAAATTCTAGAAATCCTTAAATGTCTTATACATTACTAGGGCTTCCCCAGTTTATAATCGCAGTGACCTTTTTAGGGTCCATTTTAATTCCATTATAGGATATAATCAGGCCTAGGTACATGACTTTAGATATATAGAACTTGCATTTCTTAATATCGCATTGTAAACCCGCATCTCGCAAATGTTTAAGGACCATTCGGACGTGTTTTTAATACTTAGAAAGCGAAGACAAGTAGATTAGGATATTATTAATATACGCGGTAATAAATACATTAAGGAATTCACGGAGCGTATTATTAACGTATTGCTAAAATATACCGGGACTATTCTTTACACTAAATAGTATTACTAGGTATTTAAAGAGTCCCTATTATATACAAAAGGCTGTGTACTTCTTATCTCCTTCTTAGATACAAATTTGATTAAAGGCAGCAACTATATCAAGCTTTATAAAATATTGTGCCTTTACTAGGTGGTTAAGCGTCTCTTAAATTAATAGGATTGGATATCAGTTTTAAATTATAATTACATTTAGGGCTTAGTAATTAATATAGAATCTTAAGCCTCCTCCTAGCTTTTTAATAAATAATATGGGTAAGGCGAATAGAGATTAACTAGGGTAAATAAATCCTTTTTCTAGATGCTTGTTAAGGTATTATTATATCACAAGCAGTTCTTCTTATAACATACCGTATAGCGGACCGAACTTTGGTGTTATACCAGGTTCAAGTTTTATCTTAAAATCGTATTTATCCTAATATGGGGGCAGCTAGTCTGCGAATCATTTTTCAAACTTATTAATTAGATCGTGGTACTCCTTAGGTATAAGAGGTTAAGGGTTAATATACTACTTTGGTTTTAGCGCCTTCTTAATATCTTTTATTATTATAGCGAAGATTTCGTAGTCTTATTTTCTTGCTAACAAAATAAAAGGTGCGGCTTGTATTATACGAATTTCAAGGGGTTTTAATATATCATCTTCACATTCTTTACTACGATCAGTAGTTATAGTTTTATTATATTGGTTTAAGGTTTATAGTAAGGGTAATTTATATTATATTAAATTTAAATAGTCTTATATATATTTATAGGGCAGGTGGTGTTTTAAACAATGACTTTAGCAATAGGTTATGCGGAATTTTAGTGTTTCTTTAACCCAGCTAATTAAAGGGTTGTGCCGTTTTAGCTATCCATGTCTAAGTATTATCTTATATTGCTTCAGGGGTGTTACAAATAGGGAAATATATTTAAGGTATTCGCCCATCTGCATTTTCATAAGAGCGTAGTGCGTCAATTTGCTATATATTAAGGGTTTGCCGTTAAAGCCTTATAGGCCTTAGGGCTTATTAAGTTTCTTTAAATTTAGGTATTAGGTTTTCGCGTAGTTCATATTAATAAAGCCCATACTAGTAGCTCCGCTATCTATAAGGATTTATACCTCCTTCCATTTTCTAAATATTTAAATTTCGCCAAGTATATTAAGGGAGTTATATTATATATTAGCGCTGGAAGAGCCTAGACACTTATACTCTTCCACTTCTTATCCTAAGGCGCGACTTGGCCCTAGGACGATTTGTTTTCCGAGTTAGCCAAGCGTAAGATACTTTATAACAACCAGGTATGATTTATAGAATAAGTACAAGTTAAGGAGCGAGTACAGCTTAAAGAATAAGTGCAATTTAAGGAGCGGGTGCGATTTAAAGACCGGGAGGAACTACAGCGGACTTTTTTAAAAGGGTAAGTTTGGCAATTCCTTTGGATATATCCTTTTCTGCCACATCCAAAGCATTCTCTATTTGTGGCTTAAGTCCTTTGTTCGTCAGTTCCTAAAGGTGCGTAGGATTAAGTGGCGTTGAGGTTTATGGGGTCGTGCGTAGGTTTCGGAGAAGGGTCGCGCTTTAGGGTATATATTGGTTTCGTAAAGTCTTGAACGCAAGGCGTGGTTAGCTTTAGAGAATAAGTTTATTTGTTATATTAAAGGTCCTTATTAATTCATTAACATATTATAGCAAATTTAGGTAGGTCCTTTAGCAGTTCCCTACCTACTAACTATACTCTAATTTTATCCGAAATAGCTTATTAAAGAGTAGCAACTTTAGCGGCTTCATTCCAATCTAGTTCACTAATAAGGCCTAAAAATTCCAAAAAAAAAGCTAGTAAAGTCTCAATTCCGTTATTATAGGTTTTTAAGTTTAGTAACAGCGGTATGTTTGTGGCTGGTGTTATTATATATTCGTTCTAATAAAGAGACAAAGATTTCGAAATTAACAAAGGTGCCGTTATAGAAGAATGGGTCTATAGTTCGTGCAGCGTCTTTGCTTAATTAAGACATCCCATAGCTAATCTTGCTAGCTTTAGTAGGGTATTAGTCATAGTTTATTAAAAGTTTAAGGCGGAGCTTAGTTATAAAGGGATATAGGTTATTTTAATTTCCATTAAACATTAGAGGGTTAGGAAGCTTTTTTAATTTTATAGCAGGTACTGGGTTTATTATAGGTATAGGTTAAGCTACCATTACTAGTTTAGGGTTTGCATTTAACGGGCTAGGTTCGCATACGGTTATCTTAATTTTGTTTATAGGTATTACTATTAGGGTCTCCATTGTAAGTGTATTAACGTTGCGGAGTTCTTTGTGGAGTGTTTCCATTAATTGCTAATACTAGGCTTCCAGTGCAGCCCACTACTAAGCTAAAGCATCTGTAAAGGCTTCTTGTATTACAGTTAACTGTTCCCTAACTAGGGTTATAATACTCGTAGTTAACACGTGGGATTTAAGGTCGTTTGCTATTTTAATAGTAGTTATTTTTAACGCAACGTAATATAAGGGCGCGAAGAGGCTTTAGGAAAGATTTAAAGGAATAATATAAATTCTATCTAAATCTAAGAGTATATAGCTCTTGCTAGAAACAAGACGTTGCGTAAAGAAGAGAAAGGAATAACGAGAGAATCTTACAATTAAACAGTTTAGGGGTCTTGGTCGATATATGCGCACATACGCACGTGGATGGACTTCGGTAGTATTTGATTAATCTGGCAGAACTTGGCAGAAGTCAATTAAGCTAGCAGAATTTAGTAGAATTCGGTTAAAGCTTTAAGTTCTATCTGTTAAGTGTTTTACTAAGACATTCTTACTGTAACTAGGCTAGTCCCGTTACACTAACTCCTCTCTAAGTAGTTATAACATTGTACTTAAAGCGTCTATAATAGACTAGGTACTAGCTAGAACGTTAGTAAAAGCTAATAGGGTTTACACTGCCTAAGACTTAGCGCTTAGAGCTATAGGTGTTTAAGTATTCTATAACTAGAGCTTATTCTATAATATAGGGAGTAAGATATCTATTATCTGTTTCCCTTCTCCTATTTTGAAGCCTTTAGTATAGTCTAGCCGTTATAACAGTTTATTAGCAGGGTTATTTTCCCCTAGCTTATATTTAATCTTAAAATTAAATTATATAAGCTCCTCTACCTATTTGGCCTGTTAAGGTATAAGCTCCTTTATAGTTATAAAGTAGTGTAAATTATAATAATCTAAGAGTAAATAAGTGGTATAGCTTGCGTGCTTAAGGTAGTGTCGCTACTATTTAAAGCAGTTAACTATGGCTAGTAGTTCCTTGTTGTGGGTATAATACCTAACTTTAGGTCCCTAGAATTTCCTATTATAAAATACTACTAGTCTTTAGTAGAGCTGGGTAGTATCTAGATGCCTATTAGGTTATAGTAGAATACTAGCAAAAGCAAAATTTAATACATTAGTAACTATTATTAGTAGCTAATCTAGGTTAAAATGCTATAGTAGTAGAGCTTCTATAAACTTTGTATATAGTTCCTAAAAGGCTTTCTAGACCTTTTTGGGCTATATCTATAGTTTATACTATTTAGTTAGCGCCTTCTTAGTTTTCTTCCTTTTTGCCTTTAAGCCTTTTACTCCTTAGGCTAGGTTTTAAAAAACTTTAGTAATATAGTTAGATAGGTGCTAGGCGATATCTAAGTAGTTATAGATAAAGCGCCTATAGAAATTAGTAAAGCTTAGAAATACTTAAATATCCTAATAGCTCTCTGGCTCCAGCCACTTTTAGATTATCTATACCTATACTAGGTCTATAACTATGCCTATAGGCGTTATAATATAACCTAGGAACTTAATCTACTTAGTATTAAAGATATATTTTAACGCCTTGGCATAGAGGCCCTAATTATCTAAGCGTTTTAGCACTTTGTGGATATATTACTTATACTAATCCTTATCTTTTAAGTAAATCAGAATGTTATTTAGATAGATAACGTATATATAGTTAACTAGTCCCCCTAAGGCTCTATAAATATATAATTGGAATATTATAGGCGTATTAGCTAGCCTAAGAGGCATTACTAGATACTTAAAGTGGCCATATTAGGTTTTAAAGGTAGTCTTTTACTTATCCCCTTTTTTAATATAGAGCCTATAATAGGCGTCTTATAGATCTAGCTTTATAAAGATTTTCGCCCTAAATAATTAATCTAGCATTTTACTAACTAGTAGTAGTAGGTAGCGGTTCTTAATTATAATCTTATTAAGGCCGCAGTAGTCTATATATAGCCTTATAGTTCCATCTAGTTTTGGGATAAAGAGAATTGGCGCGCCTACCAGCAACTTACTAGGCCGTATTTATCCCTTTTCTAGCAAGCCATTAAGGTACTCTTGTAGGATCTTAAGCTCTTTATAAGAGAGGTTATAAATAGGAAGGTTTAGCAGCTGCTTATCTTCTTCCAAATTAATTATATAATTATATTCTAAGTTCTGCGAAAGGGCTTTGGCTTACCTACCTAAAAATACCCTTAATAAGTCCCTTAGGCCTTCCAGAATATTTAACAATTAGGGTCGCGTTTATCCTCTATATTATTATTAGGTAGGTCTTAGAGCTTCCTTAAAACACTTATAGGCAGCGTCGCGCGCTATAGTAGCTGTTTGTATATAGTTGCCACTATATATTAAACAGTTTTATATAGTAGCCAGTAGAGGGTAGGGAATTCCTTAACATAGCGTTTAAGGTGCCGTAGTATACTCTCTATATATTACTTAAGCTAGAGTAACCTATAACAATAAAAGTATCTTATAAGATCTTTAAGATCGCCGCCTTTCTATAATATCTCTATAACCTATCTAGTAGTTCCCTATAGGGTCTCTATTATAGAAAGGTTATTACCTATACTAGGCTTTATACCTATCTTGCTATAAAATAAGGGTTAGATATAATACTCCTTTAGGTATAGAGTATATACTATTTCGCCTAGAGCTACATCCTCTAGGATGTTTTTTAAGCTTATTAGTAATATGCGCCCTTCTAATTCTTTATTGTTCTACTATTTAAAGGCTCTTATCTTAAAGTATATCTTAGGATTTACTTCTACAAGCTAAGGATATTTAAAGATAAGGTTATAACCTATAAAGTTAGCCGCCTAAAAGGGTTGCAGGCTAATAACCTTGGTGCAGTTATATATATTAGCTACTAATACTATAAGCTTATAGGCGCTATATAGTTTAATCTAATACTTATCTAAAAAGCCTATAATAGGTTTCCGCCACCCTAGTAACGGGATAAGTTTATACTCTTTTACCAAGTTATATTATATAAGATTAATTTCGGCGCCGCTATTGTATAGTGCTTAGAACTAACGCATCTTGCCTATTGTGACAGGCTTATATAAATGCTTCTGAACCGAAGCTTGTAGATTACTATTATATAAGGATACTAAGCTAAGGAGAAGAAGGAGAAGAAGACTGTTAGAAACTAATAAGATATAAGGGGTCGCCAAGGCGCTAGTAGTAAGCAAGCCAATAGCAATTTTCCGTGCCGGGTATGGAAAATCCTAATTGGCTAGCTCTATAAGCAGTGCTGGTAAAATATAGCAAATTGCCTAAAAATACGGCAAATTGCCCTAGAAACGGCAATGTAGCAGGTAACGCGCTCTAGCACTATTACATTACCCCCCCCTCCCAAAAAAGCCTACCCTTAGGCTTTGTCTAAGTTCTTTATTATTGTTTAAATTATTATAGTTGTCTAACCCCTCTTTCTAGCACTTAATCCAGCTGTCTAATTTACGTGGTAGTCTAGGGAGGTCTAGGTAGGCTAGGTGAAAATCTTATAGCTTATAGAGAGAGTACTTAAAATCAAATGCGGGGTACTATTTTAGATCTTCGTTATGACCTACCCAGCTTACATAGTATTTTAAGGTACTACGGTTCTTCTTAACTGCTAAGATCTCTTTAACTTCCTATTCTTCGTCCTCTACAATCTAAATTAGCAGTAGGGGGTCATTATACTACCCAGGTAATAGATCGTCCGCGGCCTTCTACAGTTGGTCTAAAAAGAAGATGGGGTGGATCTTTACTAACTCTAGTAGCTTAACCTTAAAAGAGTGCCCTACCTTCTTAAGGATCTTATAGGGGCCAGCTATTTAGTGGTCTAGCTTATAGCTCGGCCTCTAGGTCTTCTAGTTCTTTATTAACACCTATACCTTATCTCCTATATAGAAGTCTACCTCGCAATAATATTGGTTCACGTTAGCCTCTTTCTTCTCTTATGCCCTTTTTATAATTACTTAGGCAGTCTCCTAGGCTCTATGTATTCTCTTAGCAAATATCTAGGCCTCTTTATAGCTAAGGCGTTTGCGGGCTATTATAGGTCCTATAGGTCTATCCCAATTAAAGGATGTTCGTGGCTTATATCTATAGAGTAACTTAAATAGCGACATTCCTATACTATTATAAGGGAGCGTAAGCTGTACGTAATCCATTATAGGCAGTAGTTCTAACCAGTTATCCTAGTAGTAATTAATAAAGGGGCGGAGTCGCTAGTTAAGGTATTAGTTTATAATCTTAGTTTAGCCATTAATCTAAGGGTAGAATGCGGTAGAGAGCTTAAGCTTAATCCCAAGGATACGGCAGAATTTATCCCAGAAGTCCAATATAAATTAGGGTCTATAGTTAGAGACAATTAACTTAGGAGCGCTATAGATCCGGTAGATGTTATTAATATATATACGGGCCATATCCTTTGCGGTTATAGTCTTAAAGCAAGGGAGGGAAATAGCTTACTTACTTAATTGGTTAACTACTACAAAGGCTATATTATAGCCGTATTTATCCTTTAGGAATGATTTAAAGTCTATTATAATATATTGCTAAAGGCGTTTAGGAACTAGCAGTAGTTATAGCTATTTAGGGGTTTAATCCCTAGGGGTATCTGTATGTTTATAAGCATAACAATTTTTAATAAATCATTCTATATTAGACAGGAGCCCTTACTAATAGTAATAAGGCACTAGTAGCTAGTAGGTTTTGTCTTAACTAGGGTGTGCTATAGAGACTTAATAGTAGGCTTCACGGTGGGATATTATTAAGGCCTTCCTAGGCAATATAGGGAGAGCTTAGTATAATATAATGGGCTTATACAAATACTTCTGAACCAAAGCTTATAGATTGCTACTATACAAGAATACTAAGCTAAGGAGAAGAAGGAGAAGAAGACTGTTAGAGACTAATAAGATATAAGGGGTCGCTAAGGCGCTATTAGCAAGCAAGCTAATAGCGATTTTCCATACTGGGCATGGAAAATCCTAATTGGCTAGCTCTACGAGCAGTGCTGGCAGAATACAGCAAATTGCCTAAAAATGCGGCAAATTGCCCTAGAAACGGCAATGTAGTAGGTAATGCGCTCTAGCACCGTCACCCCTATAGGGAGTATTATTTCTAGCTTAATAGCAATATAGAGAGTTTTCCTTTTTATATCTTACCCTAGTTATAGCTAGGAGATATCCGCAACTAGGGCTTCTCTTTTTTTGGTTTATTAGTATATTTGTCGCCCTACTTATTTTTTCAATAAAAATTGTCCTTTTGGCTTTTTAGAGTGTTCCTATAAGGGTGTTAGCTAGGTATTAGGTTAACCCCAAAAGTCTTTCCCGCTATTTAAGGTTCCTAGCTTTAACTATTCCAAAGTTCTCTTTAAGAACGGCTTCTTTAAAGACTAGGTCTGTTCTATATTACTACTAAAGTGCCTACGCTTCTAGCTACCCCCTAGCTTCTTACTAGAAGAGGTTTGGTTCCTTACTATATTCTTAGCGTTTAGAACCGCTTGTTCAAAATCCATATATACGGTAATCCGTAGTAGGGCTCCCATACGCTTTATTTTATTATAAAGTACTAGCTTAATTCTAGCCCAGATAAATATAATCTTATCCTTCTTACGGATACTACTATTCTTATTTTTAAAGGGCTCTAGATTTATCTATTAAGTATAAGTTTCTATAAAGTTTATAAACTAGTGGAAATCTTAATAGTCTAGCTATATTCTATTCTAGAATTGTTCTGCATTATTATATTATATAATATACAGATCTTAGGTCCAACCTTTTAGGAAGGTCTGCAGCTATAGCTATATAGTAATTTGCTCTTTATTAAGTTAATTAAGCGCGATCTAGTTTAGTAATTGGTCTTTAATCTTACTAATAATCTACTATATATATTCTTTGGTATTATCTTATATTATTAGCATCTTAAAGAAGTTGTCCACCTTATAAACCTAATTATCTAAATATTGGGCGCTAGGTCTATAACAGAGTCCTAAACTGCTAGAGGCTTTAGCTAATTAGTCTATATCTTTCTTCTATTTATTACGTAGATGTCTCTCTAAGTCTTCTACACTTCCTTAGGTGGGTACTAGGTAGCCCCTAAGAAGCCCTTAGCCCTAGCTAGATTGTAAAAAAACTTATCTAGCTTAGATTAAACCCTACTAGATCTGGATTTGCCCTTAAAGGGTTCTAATATGTTTATTAGTAGCTTCCTCCTATATAGTTTTTAAGAGCCTTATAATAGCTTCCCAATATCTATCTTAAAGGATATTAGTATGGGGCTCTTAACTTTCTAAACTTGGGCTTAGGAAAGCTCCAGCTATAGAGGTAGTATTAGCACTAATAGCTAGTGCGGATTTCCTAATAAGCCTTAGGTCTTAAGTTAGTATTTAGGTTAGATTACCTAAAGGGGTAGGCCTGTTTAGCTTATAAGCAGTTTATACACCGCTACTATACTAATTATAGGCTAGTAGTCTTCTGGGAGGGTTCTGGTTAAGTCCCTAGTTAAATATATTAATATATTCCTCTAGCATTTCTGGCTTAGGGGAAGATCTTAGTATTACCTCTAGCGTTTAGTTTTCTAATTAGCCTAGATAGGGCTAAAGGGATTCTAATTACTTTCTAGCAGCGCTACGTCTATTATAGAGGGTGTCTATATTTTCCTTAGCGGTAACCGTAGGTATGCAAGAGGCTTTAAGCTCCTGGCGTATCTAAGTATTAGGGCTTATTTAGCTATCTTACTTAAAGGTTTATATTATAGCAATCTCTTACTATTAGAGGGACCTTTCTGCCTTAATGCGATAGCTTTCCATAAGGTATTTATAGAGTTTCTATTTAGATTATCGCGAGATTTTAAGGGAGGATGGTGGATGTAAATAAAAGATATAAATAAATAATCTGGTCTTTAAAGCCAGCTGCCCTTTTAAATAAAGTAGGAAGGATTTAAATATAAGGGGACTTTGTAAATAGGGGACTATAAGAACACAATTGTAGAACAGGATAGATTAGTAAGGGAGATAAATCTTTAAGGAGGTAAGGCCTCTGGGATTGTGGAGACTATATACTATAGGTATATACCTCTAGCATATAACTAGTAACTATCTAAGGGGCGTTTAGAGGTTGTCTTAAGGGCAACCCAAGGTGACCGCAATAATATCCCTTATAGAAACTCTATAAATACTTTATAAAAAGCTGTTGCGTTAAGGTAGAAAGGTCCCTCTAATAGCAAGAGATTATAATAATATAAACCTTTAGGCAAGATGGCTAAATAAGCCCTAATACCTAGATGTACTAAGAGCTTAAAGACTTTATATACCTATAGTTACTAATAATGCTAAGGAAAACGTAGATACTCTTTATAATAGTTAAAATACTACTAGAAAGTAACTAGAACCCCTTTAGCCCTATTTAGGCCAATTAAAAAATTAAGCGCTAGAGGCAATCCTAAGATTTTCCCCTAAATTAGAAATGCTAGAGAAATATACTAATACGCCTAATTAGGGACCTAACTAAAACCCTCCCGGAAGACCATAGGCCTATAATTAGTATAGTAGTAATATATAGACTGCTTATAAGCTAAGTAGGCCTACCCCTTTAGGTAATCTAACCTAACTACTAACTTAAGACTTAAGCCTTATAGGGAAACCTATATTAGCTACTAGTATTAATACTACCTCTATAGCTAGAGCTTCCCTAGGCCTAAGGTTAGAAAGTTAAGAGCCCTATACTAATTTTCTTTAAGGAGGATATTAGGAAGCTGCTATAAAGCTCTTAGAAGCTATATGGGAAGGAGCTACTAATAAATATATTAAAAACCTTTAGGGGTAGGTTTAGATCTAGTAAAGCTTAATCTAGGCTAGATAAATTTTTTTATAACCTAGCTAGGGCTAAGGGCCTCTTAGGCTACCTAGTACCTACCTAAGAAGGTATAGAAGACTTAGAGAGGTATCTATATAGTAAATAAAAAAAGAATATAGACTAACTGGCTAAGGCCTTTAGTAGTTTAGAACTCCGCTATAAACCTACGTCAGGAAAAAATTTACCAGCATTTTTACGGTATTTGGCGGCATTTGGCGGCCAAATACACATTTCACGCATTGTAACGTGTAGCGTATAGTATCGACTAAGGAGCGGCATACTGCTGCATTTAATAGTAACTAATAACGTGGTGCAGCTAATTACGCAAATAGTGCCTTTATTCCATTAAGCTTTTTTTGTACTTAATGCGCAATTAATATATAATGCCCTTCTCGCGCATTCTGTATATCTTGCTTACTTTAAACAATAGATAAGCGTTACTCTTCCCGCGTACTTAATAGTAGCTAGCCAAATAAATTATATTATTTTAGATAATTTAATATAATATAATGACGGTTCTTTTCTACCTATCTATCTACTAACCTACCTACCTATCTACCTACCTACCTACCTACCTACCTACCTACCTGTGTTAGTATCTAATTTAATTTAGGAGAGGGGTCGCCTAATTAAAGGCTCTAATTTGGTGATGGGCCGATATTAAAGCTCTGGTTCAATTCGATTAATCGATTAATTAAATCGTTTATAGTGTTCGCTGGCTAGTTGTTTAAACGATCATCATCTAGTTCTAGTAACGGTTGTGTAGTTCTAGTAATGGTTATCTAGTTCTAGTAACGGTTGTATAGTTCTAGTAACGGTTGTATAGTTCTAGTAACGGTTATCTAGTTCTAGCAATGGTCCTCTACTAGCTGCCGTTCTAGTACCTCCCTAAGTAGGGAGGATGTAAGGAAGGAAGAAAGGGTAGAAAAAACAAGGTAGCTATATAGGGGTATACTTGGTAGAGGTATATGTAGAGGCTATTAGGAATATGGCGGGGACCTAATGCGAAGCCTCTATACATAGATCTTCGCGTAGAGCCTTGTATAGAGCCTCTATATATAGAGCTTTATATAGAGCTTTATGCAGAGCTTCGTGCAGAGCCTTTATATATAGAGCTTTGTGCAGAGCCTCTATATATAGAGCTTAGTGTAAAGCTTTATATACATTATAGTACGTGCTAACTATTAAGGTACAAAGTATAAGGTAACTGTGTATGATTAATAAACAATATTATATAAAGAGCTATAAAGTAGGATATATATACGCGTACGTATAGGGTCTGCACTTATGTTATAATAATGCCGAGTTATAATAACGCGTTAGGTCAGTGCCGTGATAATATAGAGCCTTATGTAGAGCCTTATGCAGAGCCTTTATATATAGAACTTTATGTAGAGCCTTATGTAGAGCCTCGTGTAGAGCCTTATATAAAGCTTTATATAGAGCCTTATACAGAGCCTTATGCAGAGCCTCTATATATAGAGCTTTATATAGAGCTTTGTGCAGAGCTTTATACAGAACTTTGTATAGAGCTTTATATAGAACTTTATATAGAGCTTTATATAGAACTTTATATAGAGCTTTATACAGAACTCTATACAGAGCTTTATATAGAGCTTTATACAGAGCTTTATATAGAGCTTTATACAAAGCTTTAGGGGTAGTAATTTTAATATTTATTAATAAAGTATATATAAAATATTGTCGGTATACATGCTTTAATTAACGGGCACAAATATCACTATATGATATGTATGCGTTGTTAATTATTGGATGATTGATTATCTAGAAGTAAGGGGTTGCTCTAAGGTTAGGTTAACTAGCCTCGCTTCGCGGTCTCGTAACCACGTCACATGACTAACATTCCGACACTAGAGCAACTCTAAAAAGAAGGCTAATCTATATTCTAAAGCTAAGTTTACTTCTAGACTTATTCGCAGTATATACGCAATAGCTAGAGATCTAATTAATACGTAATAGCTTCCACGCTCCTTTTACAGGTCTATAATTGCAAGAAGAATTATTAGGGGTAGTAGGTTAATATATCGCGAGGGCCGCTAAGGCGCTAGTGGTAAGCGAGCCAATAGCGATTTTCTATCCCGGGGATGGAAAATCCTGATTGGCTGGTTAAATTTAGGGTCCATATTATTACAATTAGTTACCTAACACTAAGCTAAATCTGAGTTTATTCGTTTAACCCATCCTACAACTTGTAGGTTGATTTGGTTTGTATTAATAAGCTATTAAAGAGCCACGCAGGGCTTTCCCTTTGTTATGGCGTTAGTAGGGTTGGCCTCTCCGTTAATCTATTTTACCTCTATAATCTGTCTCCGTTTGTAGGCTTGCCGGAGGCACATTATGTCGATTATTAGGCGCTTTTCTTAGGTGGTTCTAAGTCGTACTAAACAGTTATATAAGGACTTGGAATTAGTATAAAGCATAAGTAGGAGGTTAATTTGTAGGATCTTGTCTACTATAGATTTAATCGCAACGCCGATATTAAAGCTATAGGCCGTACCGTAGAGTTTAGAAGCTAGTATGCTCTAAGTAACTCTTTTATACTTAACTAAGCTCTAATGGACAATATTGGCCTTCTTTATAGCATTAGCTAGTACAATAACGTAGCTAATCTGTGAAGAGAGGTCCTTATTGTTAGTAAATGACGCGTCTATAAACACTAGGAGCTGTAGGGTTTTGATATCTAACTTAATGAACTTAAGGCCTCTATTAGCGTTCTTAATTTGCTAGTTTAGACGCTTATTTAACTGTTTTACGTCTTTCTTGTTGGGGTTAATCACCTAGGCGGTAAAGGATAAATTAAATAAGGCTTCTGGCTGGTAAACTAAAGCAATATATGCACCTCTAGCGCGTTAAGTAATATACTGGTCCTTTGGAGTTAAGGTTCTTATAGCTCCTCTTAATCCTATACTTATGGCAAGCTTAGTGCTAATCGTACTAAGGTTTATATATTATTATTCCTAAGTAAGCGTAATGCTCCTATTAGTTAGTAGCTAAATAACTTCACTATTAAACTTAATGGGCGTATTAATGGTAAGTTATTCCCGTTCTTTAGCCATAAACTTGGCCTTATATAGCTTGTTTTACTCTGCGTTTATAAAGGTCTTATCTGCTAGGAATAGAGTATTGTTGGTTTATAGGCCTATAATGCTAAAGGGTTTGTTGCTCTATAGAAAATAGGGGTTGTATATAGACTAGTCTATATGCAACTGTTGGATATAATATAAGTAATATATTTTAAACCAGTAGTTACCGGCTTCCAGTACTCTGTAAAGTGGTTTTATAACCTTTAAAATAGAGGCCTTGTTAATCCCAAGTTGCTTAATCAGCTTATATAGAGGTTATACATAGAATTCTTAATTTAGTGTGGTGGTTGATTGTATATAGGCCTATAAAATGTCTTGGAGGTAAAGTTGTGCCTATAAAAGCTTTATGGCGGCGATATAGAGAATTAGTCGTTGGCTAACTTGTTAAATAGTTAATAATTAGGTAAGAACCAGTTCCTTTTCTAAGTTATTATAAGCTTATATAACTAATTAGGATTTTTTAAAAGCCTTATTGGTTCCCTTGTTCTTAATCTTATTAATAAATCGCGAATTAAAGAGTTGTACGCCTTGTGGTATGTCTATAAGTCTTACAATCTTAAAAACTCCCTTCTTAAGTAGACTAGTAAGCTCCTTCTGTTGGGAGGCGCTGAATTAAGTACTAAATTGACTGTCATCCTGTAGGTAGATGGTGATGTTAGCTATGGCCGTAAGTAGAGGGTATTTGTGAGGGCGTCCTCTGCCTTGTTTTGGGGGTTGTTGCTAAGCTTTAGCAGGTCTCTCTAAGATAGTCTTAGGAAGGGCTGACCTAAATAGAGGTTTAGGTGGCGATTCTGGTCCAATAATTTGCTCCTGCAATTTAGTTGCTTAAAGGTAGGGTTTTACGACCATAGATTGGAAGGCTGTAGGTCCGCTAAACAGTTTAATAGTACATGTTTTACCCTTAATAGTAAGCAAGGTAAATGGCCCGTCCTAATGGCTGCTTTAGCCAGTGTTTCCTTCTCTCCAGACTAAAACGGGTGAATTTGGTGGGAGATTATAAATCGCATTAGTATTAGGTCTGTTTCGCATATTTAACGCGTTAGCAATCTGTTGTTTAGCTTATAGCTTCTATATCTCTACTATAGCCTTTTTAATTGCGGCAGCGCGTTATATAACTGTGGGGGATAGTACATTAGATTTAACCATTTAGGGGTAGGCTCTAAAGACTAGAAGTGTAGGAACTAGTCCTCTAGGGCTAGCTAAATTATTAATTACTTTAAACGCTATTTAGAGTCCCATCTCCTTATTAATTTTAGGGATTTTAGTTATAATGATCTAATAGGCTTAGCGTAATAGACTATGGTAGCGCTCTACCATTCTAATAGAGTTATGTGCTTTGACCGGTACTCCCTTTATACTAATTCCTATAATAGTGGCGTATTGCTTGAATTCCTTATTGACGAAGTTCTTTCTGGTGTTATGGGTAATTAGGTCTAGTAGCCCTAGGTAGATATTAATCTAGCACATCCATAGAATATCCTATGTGTGTTTAGCGCTAATGTCTTATAGCCATCTGCTGGCTTAGAATTATGTTCCTTTATTAATAATATATAGGAGGGGTAATCCGCTAATGTACATAATGTTAATAATGATATTATAGTTAAAATTAATATTGTCTTATAGGGTAAAGCGGAATCTGCCTAGTGATTTACTAAACTTCTGATAGTAATAGCAGAACTTAGTTAGTTGCTTAATGGCCATTCTATCCGTTTTATGGCCAGCATAATAGAGTAGTTTTTGCAATTTCTTAACTAAGGGATGTCTAAATTAACGATATAGGCGCCGTAGCTCTATATCTATTAAGTAGTAGGGGTTCGCGTTAAAGGATTTAGATAGATATAACTATAGTAATAAGCTCTATAGGAGAAACGGGTGGCCAAACCGTCGTACTACTGGTACTTTTTTAGTGTGAGTGATGACAACGTTTCTAAGGTTATTGTAGTAGATTTAGAGTCTGTCTATATCCGCTAAGCAGAGCAAGAAGGGGGTATCTATATAGACAATATAAAACTATATCTTGCCTATAGGGGTGATGATATCCGTAGTTTTAATAGAGGTAGCGATTCCAATGCCAAACTACACATTGACTTATCCTTTGGTTGAGGTATTAAGTTTTACGGATTGGTCCGCGTTCTATAGTGCCTAGAATTGTCTATAACTGGCTGTAGACTTCTTTAACGTACTAGTATTAATTATAATTCCTATAAATACCGTGGAAGTATAGCGTAAAGCAGCGGTTATTGTGTTATAGTTAAATAGGTTAGTTTCCGTAGTAGGTTCTGTGGAGATTGTAGTAAGTAAGTAAATGTAAGCCTTATTGGCTAGTTCTATACTTATAGAGGTTGCTTTGTCTATAGTAAGAGTCCTAAATGATGTAAGGTAGTAGCTGTTAGGGTCTTCTAATTCTTCCTCGCTGTTATTGTTATTAGTGTTTTTGTTAGTGTCTATATTTAGCATAAGAGCTTTAAAAGTCTTATTGTACTTATTGTTGTTGTCTCCTTTATAGTAGATAGTGTATTGTCTGAAGCATTCTTTAAAGTTACTATTGCGGCCCTTATTATTGTTAAAACGTCTTTTATACTTATCTCTAGAACGGTTCCGCTCCTCCTCTATATGTTTCTATAAGTGGCAGCTCTCCTTTTAGCAAATATAGCACTTGGCCTTTAGGGATCTAACGGTGTTTTGTTTATAGGAGCGGGTTTAGTTACGGTTGTTATGGATATTATGGCGGTATATACAATCCGTAAAGTAGGTTCCTTAAGACGGTCTTATTAAGGCCTAGGAAGGGTGTTCCTTCTTCTATATAACTATAGAAGATTATAACTTACTAATTAACTGGGAGAGGTCTTTAGAAGGGTTAGAAATGGCAATACAGCATACTGGTACTCCTTGGCAAGCGGTGACTAGCTTATTTATAAGGAAGAGGTCTGTACGAAACTCTAGGTATAATCCGTGGTGATGTTTTAAGAGCTTATTAAGGAGTAGTTGGAAACTCTAATAGATTTGCTTATTAGGGTTCTTGTTAATAATTCCTTAGAAGTTAGTGGCGTTCTATTCTGTAAGGTTTCTCTAATAATACTCTAGTCCTTTAAAGAAGTAACGCATGTGGTTATATGCCTTAGTAAATAATCTAGTTAAAAGGCTGCTATTGTAGTAGTGATCCTGAGCAAGTCCCTTTAGTATAGTTAGGAGTGCGGTTATATAGCCTTTAGGAGGTAGACTAGCTCTCTTGCAGATATTATAGAAGATAGTTAACTTAAAGTCAAAGCTATTACTTACTCTATTGTACTTCTGGTCGTCTATGTAGATCTTGGCGATAGTGGCTGCCTCTTTGCTGTATATAGGCAGGTGTATAGTAGGGTTGGTATTAGCAGTACTAGGGTGAAGATACTGGGCAGGAGGAAGACTAGGTAGGATAGGAGCGGTTACTAGAGGGAGGGTAGAGGCAGTTGCCGTAGGCGATAATTGCTAATTCTGCGTCTGTAGGAGTTAAGTAAGGAGAGTAAGTAGTTAATCTTAGGTGGAGGTAGGTGCAGCTTGCTATTAGGTGGCGGTTGGTACAGTTTACTGGGGTATAGATGCAACAGCTAGTTGGGGTATTATAGGGGTAGGTATTTGTGTTCTAGGTATTATAGCTGTAGCTATAGGCTGGATTATAGGCGTTAGAGGTAGTGGAGGTAGTTAATGGTTTATAGGCGTTAGCACTATATGGGAAGGTAGTAGGCTGTGGGGGGGGTTATAGGAACTGAAGAGGCTATAACTGACAGGGTTATAGCTTGATTTAATATTAGAGCTGTTTATATTAAGTTAAGTTGTTCTTATAGTGCCACTATAATTATAGGGCTGACTTTCTTAAGAGCTCCTGTGATTTCCTTATCTGTCCATTTATAAGGTTCCTCTTCTATAAGAACATTATGCAGAACCTTATAGAGTGGGTATCTATTACTATATGTGGCGATATATACTCCTCTTTAAAGTAGGTGAGTACAGAGCTTTGCTTTAGTAATAGAGCGTATCTTTCTAAAGTCCTTAATAGTAAAGCCTTTAAATTCTTCTTGGAATAGCGACCATAATATATAATCCGTAAAGTTCTTATATATATACTTATAGATTTTTATTTCCATATATTCTTCCAGGTCTTCCTCTAAGGCAGTTGTTACATTAATCCTATAACCATATCTGGTAATTCTCTCCTTCTATTTAGGATCCATTTTGTTGTATAAAGCAGTGTGCTAGTCCTTGTATATGTTGTAGTTCAAGGTTGAGGTTAAGGTCGAGGTTAAGGTTGAGGTCAAGGTTGAGGTCGTCGGGGTAAGGGTGTCAAGGTAAGGGTATTTGGGTGTATACGTCCTTTACAGCCATCGGGCCTGTAAAGTATTCTTAGCAAGACTGCGATTCTCTCAGCGATCTGTTGTATTGGCTGTAAGGCCAGTATAAATTCTCTTAAGCTTAAGGGAGGTTGTAATCTTCTCCAAATAAAGATATAATTCTCTAGGCGATCTAACGCGTTAGCAGTTAAGCTGATACGTGGTCTTAAGCTTTGAGGGTAATATAGCTTTCTCCTTTAACTAAAATAGACAAGGCCAGGCGATCCGTGTACTATTTCTAGTACAGTTCTTAAGCTCTAGCTTATTGCGTATTTCCTAATCTGTACATCTACTGATCAGTGTCGGTATATATACTTTAATCAATGGGCACGAATATCACTGTATAATACGTATGCGTTGTTGATTGTTGGATGATTGATTATCTAGAAGTAAGGGGTTGCTCTAAGGTCAGGTTAACTAGCCTCGCTTTGCGGTCTCGTGACCACGTTATATAACTAACATTCCAACAAATATGTTTTTATTAATAATATTAAATTTATAAAAATTATATTTTTATATATGCTTACTAATATTAATAAAGTATATATAAATTTATAAATTTATAAATTTTATACTTTTATGTATGCTTAGTAATCTTATAGTTAGCACTTAGTAGCTAAATGCTAAGACTTAATTATAAATGCCGCATTTAGCAGCTAAATGCTAGTACTTAGTTATAAATACCGCATTTGGCGGCTAAATACTAGTACTTAGTAATAAATGCTAGAAAATGCTAGAAAATGCTAAAATGGCTAAAAAGTAAAATTAAATACTAGTAAAAAAATTCTTAACGTAATACTTAACAGTTAGATAATTAGGTTTATAAAGTAAATAACTTCTTTAAGATGCTAATAATATAAGACAATACTAAAGAGCATACTTAATGGATTATTAGTAAGATTAAAGATTAATCCCTAAACTAGATTACACTTAATTAGCTTAATAAAGAGCAAATTACTATATAGCCGCAGCTGTAAACCTTTTTAAAGAAATAGACTTAAGATCTATATATTATATAATATAATAATGCAGAACTATTTTAGAATGGGATATAGCTTAACTACTATAATTTCCGCCAGTTTATAAACTTTATAGAAACTTATACTTAATTAATAGATCTAAAGCCCTTTAAAAATAAGGACGGTAGCATTTATAAGAAGAAGAAGATTGGATTTATCTAGGCTAAAATTAAGCTAGCAATTTATGTAACCGACTATGGTACCCTGCCAAACCACCACTGACTCGCCTGCATATTGACTCGCTCACCGACACGCTCACCGACTTGGTCACTGACTCGGTCACCGACTCAGTCAATTTCCCCTTTATTGTCTACACCTTTCATGTATATATACCACCTGATTTCCGTAGATTTACAATTAAGTAGCTTAGTCAATTCTCCCACACTTGCACTGTTACAATTTATAATAAAATAAAGCATATAGGAGCCCTATCGCGGATTACTATATATATAGGTTTTAAATAAGCGGTTTTAAACGCTAAGAATATAGTAAGGAACTAGACCTCTTCTAGTAAGAAGCTAGGGGGTAACTAAAAGCGTAGGCACTCTAATAGCAATATAGGGCAGACCTAAGCTCTAAAGAAGCCGTTCTTAAAGAGAAATCCAGAATAGTTGAAGTTAGGGACCTTAAGCAATAGGAAAGACTCCTAAGGCCAACCTAATATCTATCTGGCACCCTTATAGAAATACTCTAAAAAGTTAAGAGAAAACTTCTCTAGAGGTAAACCCAATTAGAAAAACAAGTAGGGTAATAACCGCACTAATAATCTAAAAAAAGAAAAGCCCTAGTTGCGGACCTCTCCTAGCTATAATTAGGGCAAGATATAAAAAAAGAGACTCTGTATTGCTATTAAGCTAAAAATAGTACTCCCTATAGGCAAGGTATATTAATTCTAAGTACTATATAATAGCGGCGCTAAAATCAATCTTATATAATATAATTTAGTAAAAGAGCATAAGCTTATCCTATTACTAAGGTAGTGGAAACCTACTATAGGGTTCCTAGATAAGTATTAGATTAAACTATTTAGCGCCTATAAGCTTATAGTGTTAGTAGCTAATATATATAACCGCACTAAGGTAGTTAGCCCGCAACCCTTCTAGGCGGCTAACTTTATAGGCTATAACCTTATTTTTAGATACCCTTAGCTTATGGAAGTAGATCCTAAAATACGCTTTAAAATAGAAGCTTTTAAATAGTAGAATAATAAAGAATTAGAAGGGCGTATTTTACTAATAAGCTTAAAAGATATCTTAGAGGATATAGCTCTAGAAGAAATAGTATATACTCTATGTCTAAAGGAGTATTAGATCTAACCTCTATTTTATAATAAAATAAATATAGAGCCTAATATAGGCGATAACCCTTTTATAATGGATATTTATAAAGAACTACTAAATAGACCGCAGAGATATTATAGGAAGGCGGCGATCTTAAAGATCTTATAAAATACTTCTACCACTATAGGCTACTCTAGCTTAAGCAATATATAAAGAGTATGCTATAATACCTTAAATAATATATTAAAGAGTTCCCTATATCAGGAAAAAATTTACTAGTATTAAATTTTACTTTTCTGCTATTTTAGCATTTCTTAGCATTTCTTAGTATTTTCTAGTATTTCCTAGCATTTCCTAGCATTTAGCAGCATTTATAATTAAGTATTAGCATTTAGCTACTAAATACGGCATTTATAACTAAGTCTTAGTATTTAGCTACTAAGTGCTAACTATATAATTACTAAGCATATATAAAAGCATAATTTTTATATTTTATTAATCTATCTATCACAGTCACGTAAGGGGATATTTTAATTTTAACCGTATAATTGGGAGGCGCAGGGCTATAAGGTCACTTTAGGGCTAGTTCTTAACGGTTTTGCTAGTACCTAGCACTTAAATCTGCTAAGGATTTGCCCTAAAGCGACCAGATATCCCTGACCGCAAGCCTATAGCTACAAAACTATCTAACTGTGGTAGTTGCACTAAAGCGGGTTCTTAGCGGTTTAGCTAGTTCCTAGCACCTGCTAAAGAATTGCCTAAAGGCGCTAACTACCTGTGATGCATACTAAGTGCAAGGGATAG
>Ga0307507_10001835_pt1 | contig 46533 bp, 34 predicted proteins | sample 7_EM_MG_FD_207223 | JGI IMG/M metagenome (GOLD analysis project Ga0307507, IMG submission 207223) | Populus trichocarpa ectomycorrhiza microbial communities from riparian zone in the Pacific Northwest, United States - 7_EM | ecosystem: Host-associated > Plants > Roots > Unclassified | place... | reverse complement strand
TCATTTTCTCATTCTCTAGTAGTTGTAGCAACTTAGTATTTTACTAAGGAGCTGTAAACCCTTAAGGGTTTATAAACTATTAGGGTATAGCTACTAGTACATATTAAGCTGCCTAGAGAGGATTCATGTATATAGAACTATAGCGCCATAGCCTAGAGGCTGCATGCGCAGTATTATACGTAGTATAATACAATGGATTGAAAAAAAAAAAACTATTAGACATTATCTTGCTAGCCGTCTTTTACGATACAAAGCTTACTTAGGTTTATTGCATCCTTTATAAAAACAGTAAATTATTAAATGGATCTATAAATGTTAATCCTAGGGCCTTCCGTTAAGGGTTAATATGCTCTTAAAAATGGCTTATTCCCTTTTAGGAAATGGCTAAACCATAGGTAAGCATTAGAGGCAGATATTTGTTTAATGCCACGGTCTTAATACTATATTAAGTTATTAGCTTAATTACTAGAGAGCTTGGAATAATAATCCAGTAGTTATATATAATTGGTTTATATTCTTCTATACCGTTTATAAGCAATATTAAGTTAAGCATTTAAAATTTATTAGCAACTTTAACAAGAAGGGGGTAATACTAGGCCTTATAGCAGTGGCCTGGGCAATTGTATTAGGCAAGATATATAGGGAGAGTTTAAAAAATTGGACAGTTATATAGCCAGGCTCTTATAAGTTAGTATCTATTATTAAGACAATTTATGCTAATAGCTCTCTACTGCCTGCCTTTCTAATTTAGAAGGCGCAAACCCACCTAAAAGGATAGTATTAAATTAGTAAGTAAGATACCTCCCTTAGCCTTCTTATCCTTATTTTATGCCTTATCTATAATATCTTTAATTAATAATATTCTAATACGGAGAACTTTTGGAGCTCTTGCTGTACCTGGCCCAAAAAGACCAAACTAACCAAAAGAACCCTGAAAAACACCCTGATAATCCCCTGAGATGCATGCATTACAGGGGAGGCACAGGTGGAACAACAGTGGTACGTAGTTGCGCGCGACCGCCAGACCTATACCCAACAATGGCCCCCCACAACAATAATAAGGACGGGTAAATACCATACTAGAAAGCGGAAATACCCCAATTAAGAAGGCATCTAACAAAATATAAAGCCTATTAGACGCGTCTAGTATCTAGAACTGTGGGGGAGCATCTATTAGCTATTATAAACTAATACAGCTAGCAGAATAGCTCTAGTCCAGCGAACCTTAAACGCCCCTCTAGTAAACCCTTAATTAAATCCTCCAACGGCTAAATAAAATTAAAGATAAACAAAACCCCCCCCTATAGGCGAACCGCACCTAGGCCGCTATAGCTGCACTCCTATAGCATAGGGAACCTACCCCCCTAAAGACAATAACCGGGTATACAATCACAATACAACCAAATATAGAAAAGGTAGAGGAACTTAGGGGATAATTAGAAACAGAAGTTCTTATAAAGATTTATAAGGAGGTCCATAACGCCGTCGCAGTCCAACACCTTAGGAGTGGAGACATTAAAGTCACCCTAAAGGACCAATAGGCAAAGGAATGGGCCGTAAGGGCAGGGGACAGGCTAGGAGAGCGTATTAGCATAAAAGTGCTTCGTGAAGATTACCTAGTTGAAGTCCTATTGGTTTCTATAAGCCTTAGGGTAGAAAGGGGACGCCAGGCGGACAATACAGCAACTATATAGAAGATAGTAAAACAAACGGAACGCCTTATACTAGAACTTGTAATTACCCAGATCTAATAGCTTTAATAGGAAAATACAAACCAAGTATATAATAAGAATAATAAGAGGACATAAGGGGCGCTAGAGACTTGCTAGGGAAACAACAGATAAATATATAGCTCCCTTATTATTAGCGTACATACACTAGGAATGCAAAAACTCCTTATCTAAAAAGAAATAATTATAAATGGCCTTATATATAACACAAGGCTCTATAACTATAGACTATACCTAGAACGATATTATTGCTATATATAATAGGGACACACCCAATCCACATACACAGCACAGGTGTGCTACAGCCACTGTATAGGCCCCTATAATACAAGATAATATACAAATTAAAACCAAATAAAATGCGCGAACTGTCACCAAAGCACATATAAGGCGTAGGAGAGAGAAGACTGCATTAAATATAGGAGACGGAAGGAAAGGGCTTAACAGCTGCAGGAATAACTGCACACTAGGTTATATAAATGGAAACAACAGGCAATAAGCTAGGGGGACGCAGGTGTTTTCCTAGCGTTTCCTACCTTTAATACTAGGGGGCTAAGCCAGCCATCCTAAGCCTTAACGGGCCAAAAGCGACGCCGTGTAATATTACCAGACCGAACAGGGACATAAGGGACATATAGGATATAAGGGAGAGGACGCCCAGTAGGAAGACCCCTATAGACGGCTATAATAAGTTTAAGGCTGGGATAATTAAGAATTAGATTTAACGCAGTAAATATAATACACGCAGCTAGCTTATAAGGGGCACATAGCTAACCGGCGAGAATGGGGGAAGAACCAGAGGCAATAATAGACTTAGATTTAAAAAGGCTAGTAAAAATATAAGATATAAAAATAGAAAGCTCTATACAAAATAAGTAGTGGCCAGGGAGTAAATATAGGAGACAGAAGTTCTGAACATTTTAGAGAAAGTGGAAATAGAAAAAGCGAGGAGCGAAGGAGAGGCAAAGGACCCCCACTAGGGGTCCGCCACTTAACCATTATATAGTACAACTACGGCAATACGAACTACCGTCTAGCAAGGCCCCTACTAGACAGTCTAGACCTAGAGAAACACTATATTCTTGCTATATAAGAGCCGTATTATAATACCTACATATAATTAACATACTGCCCCTAAGGATTTTAGCTCCTATATAAACCAAAAGCAGCTATACGCGTATACTTTATAATTAGTAAAAATATTAGCCTTGCCTTATAGTTATAGCAGGCAGTTAACCCAGATATTACAGTTATAACTATCTAGATATATAGGGGACTAGTATAAATTATTAATATCTATAACCCTAGGGTCAAAGGGGTAGTATAGATAGAGAATATTATATCTATAATAAGCTTGCTAGAAACTAAATACGTAGAGTCTATCCTACTAGGAGATATAAACCTCTACCACCTATAGTGGGGGGGCATCTATATTGCTGCTAATTAATAGGTAGAGTGCCTACTAAGAGCTATAGATAATAGGGGCCTTAAGCTAGCTACCCCCCTAGATGCAATTATATGGCAACGGGGCACTGCCAAAAGTATAATTAACCTTATAATTATAGACGAAAACCTATACTAGAGACTTAAAAGGTGCTCCCCTAAAGAAGAATAGGCACTTACCTTAGACTATATCCCTATCTAGATATAACTAGATCTGGGCATTAAGGCGTAACTAAATAGCAAAAGATACGTAATAAGGAAGCTTAATATAGATAGCTTCCTTAATATAATTAAATAATAACTCTAAGATCTAGAAGAAATCCACCTAATACTAAATAAGCGAGGCTTATTGGCTACCCCTAAGGAAATTAATTAAAGACTAGAAAGGATCTAGGTAGCAATTAAAAGTAGGCTAAAAGAGCACTACCTAATTTTAAAACTGGGCCGCTATGCGCGATATATATGGTCCGCATAGTGCGCAGCCCTTATAGCTGGCCAATGACAAGTAAGGAGGAAATATATAAGTAACCACAATTCTAAGGATGAGAGATAATATAAAGATATAAGAAACCAGCTAAAGAATACCCTAAGAAAAGAAGTAAGGAATAACTGGAGATAGTTTATAAATAAATATACTACTAACCTAAGTCTCCCCTATAATAAGGGCCTTTAGACCATAGCAAAATAGATAAAGAAAAAGGCGGGATACCTAGTAGAAGATCTACACCTACTACCCCTATAAAGAGTAGGCGAACTATAGGCTACAAGTAACAATAATAAGAAGGCAAAGATTCTTATAGAAAGATTTTTCCCTTAACTAGCTCTAGTAGACTTTAGCGATATTACTAGTAAAACACCAGTAACTCACCTAAGGGTTAACAGCGACATAACAACTAAAGAAATGGCTAGAACTATTAGCCGCCTCTTAAATAATATAGTACTAGGACTAAATAGGATCCTAAATAAAGCCCTAAAGACCTATAGACCACTTATAGCACCTTAGCTTATAGATATAGCCAAAGCATACTTTGTAATAGGCTACTACCTATAACTTAGAAGATCTATAATAATGGTTATCTTATAAAAAGAAGGTAAAGTAAACTACTTAATTCTAGGAAGCTACCGCCCTATTGCCTTAGAAAACACCCTAAGCAAGATCTTAAAAAAGGTTATAGCGGACTATATAGTAGATATAGTAGAGGAACACGCCTTACTACTATAAAGCTAAATAGGGGCAAGAAAGAATTGCTTAATGCTATTAGCACTTATACTACTTGCTACTACCATTAAAACTACATAGGCTATGCGAAAGGACTTTATAGTATTAATACTTAGCCTAGATATTAGCGGCGCCTATAACAATATACCCTATAAGCATCTCCTATATATCCTTAGGGCAAAGGGCTTCCTAAAATAGATTATTTAATTTATTTAAGAATTTATAGGCCAGAAAGAAATATTACTAGTCTTTAATAGATACTGGAGCCCCCCTATTGCAGTTATAATAGGAATACTATAAGGATTACCTTTATTGCCTATACTCTTCCTCTTCTTTATAAGCAACCTACTTAATACCTTTAAGAAAGGGGCGACCTAGGGAATAGGCTTCGTTAATAACACAAACCTAATTATATATAGGCCAACAGCCGTAGAGAACTATAGGACACTAGAGAAAGCCTATAACACCTATATAGAATAGGCAAGATAATATAGAGTCTAATTCTTACTAGAGAAATACCAGCTAATCCATTTTATAAGAAAATGTAACCAATCTACAGATCTTTAGTATATAATCTATATCCAAGGCTTTAGGGGTTAACCGGTTTAAGGCCTAAGGGTATTAGAAGTATAGGTAGATAGTAAGCTCCAGTAGAGCATATATGCGGCATAAGCGGCCTATAAGGGCTAAGTATAGTATATTACTATATCTAGGATTGTTAATTCTATATAGGGTCTATGCTTCCAGAGGTCACGCCTACTATATATAGCAGTTGTCCGGCTAACCATGACGTATAGATCTAGCATTTAGGCCACTGGAGAAACCAAAAAAGGCCCCCCTAAATCACTCCTTAAACTACTCTAAAAGGTCCAAATAGCCTACCTTAGGAGTATAACAGGTGGGTATAAGCGAACGGCTATAGCACTGCTTAAGAAGGAAGCTAATATTCCCCCCCTATAACTATATATTAAAGCTGATATAATATAAAGGGTGTAAAAGGAACGCAACTTTAACGTTATAAAGTATATTAAGACATGCCTAAATAAACTATAGAGGGACCCTAGGGTGCCCTATAGGAGAAGGAACCAATAACCCTAAAGTAGGGAAGATATATTAGGAAAACAGGTAGAGAAAGTAAAAGAAGAATAGTGCGGCGCTAGGGCCCAGGCCTATATAGAGGAGAAAGGGAGACATATAAGAGGCCAGTAAAGACAATAGTAAGGAAGAGAAAGGAGCTAAAGTAGAGCATAAAAGAGTACTAGAAAACTATCTACCGTAATATAATACTGGTTGGACCGACGCTAGAGAGATAAATAGGAGTTAAAGGTATAGAGGCAGACTTAGGCAAGGGGAACCCAAGCCGTAGTATAGGTAATGCTATGGGGGGTAAATACCTAAGGGCTCTAAGAGGGCCTAATAAAGGCAGAAAATACAATAGCAACACTCTTAAGGATAGGAATAATAGGACTAAAAGATTGGCTTCACTAGGTAGGTGTCCTAGTAGGTAGCCTAAGGTGCAAATATAGCTGGCTAAGACAGACACTAAAACATATAATACTATTATGCCCCTTATATACTAGCCAAGAAGTAATGCTCTTAGTAGTTGGCATAGAAAACTATAATACACTGCTCTTAATATAGAAAGGCCTCAAGGCGGCTACCTAGTGGCTTATTAGCTAAAATATGCTAGACCAGTTCTGGGTTGCAAAGGAAATAGTAATAAAAGGTAAAGGGGTGGGTAATAGGCGCCCCCTAATAACTCTACAGAAGTAGAGTATAGTGTATAATACTAGCGCGTCCGTAGGTTTGTTACAGCAGCAGTAGTTCCTAAGAAGGTTAAAAAGTAAGGTAGTAGAGCACCACTAGTGACTTATAGGCGACTCGCAAACGAGCCCTAAAAGGCGGGGAGACGGATTATAGGGTTTTCTTAAATAGAGTTTTCTCCCTATATATATATAAGGAGTAGTCCGCGTGGGCCCAACAGGGATCCAAATTGGATATTAAGCAATGAATAATAATAAATTAGTAAGTAAAATAAGGGCCTTTATGGATATACATATGCTACCTCCTTTAGTAGGTAAATAGACAACTTCTTAGGTCTATATTATATTAAACATTATAATAAATATACAAAACACCTTATAGAAGATTCCAACGGTAAAATATAGCAATATTACCTACTTTTAATGGATAATTATTTGAGCCACCTTACCTAATAATTTGTTAAGTATGTGCTTACGCATAAGATTGTCCTAATAGCCCTACTACCTTATTTAACTTATAAGCTTCAACTACTAAATATAGGTTATTTTAGGCCACTTTCTTACTACTATAGGAAATAAGTAGATAACTTTTATTAATATAGCTACTTAGGTGTCACGGAACCCCACCGCAGGTCCATAGGAGAGCCCCATACTCTCGCGTACACCTCGCGTACAGCTTATATCAGCTACGCGTAGGTATATCACCTCCTTACGCCCTCAACCCTTATAATCGATCGCGCAACGTTTTGTAGACTCCTCGAATACATACGCTTTATAGCCACTGCCCCCGTCCCGTGACATTACGTTACGCCTTTTTACTACCGACGCTCAGCCTACAACCAATTCTACATCTCTGCAATACTGCAGACGCTGCCAGAAGCAGCGTGTCTACAAGTTACCCTACTCCACACTTCCAAGGAACCCACAATAGTAAGACAATATTCCTTACTAGCCACTATATCAAACCTAAAGAATAACCCAATACCTACACTTAATCCACAACGCCAATCAATCCTAGGAGAATTTAATTTATTAGCCTTAACCCCTAAGGAGGGGGATACCAACAATGTCTTATCCTTTATTAACTACACAACTACGGACAAGCAAGCGGAAGGACTACCACCTATTAAGATCGAAATACAAGACGCCGAGACGTTTGTAAAAATGGTAGCATAAGAACCCAATAAATACTACCGCCTTCTATAGAACTACTACCTAAAGCTTACACAAGCTAAGATGCGTGCTGCCTAAGACCGCGATATTATCTAAAACCTACAAGCCCGTAAGGCGCTCGCTAATAACACATACCAAGAGACCGAAGATGACCTCCATGTGTCTAAACGCGACGTCCAACAGTTAAAGAAGGCTAAGATTATACTTATTGCCACAGTTACTAAAAAAGAGGGCACAATTAAATACCTACAATCTCAGCTTAATAAGCACATTTATAATAACACTAGATACCTCTCTACTATATATAACGCCACCTAAGTCTCTACGCCCTTAGCAACCTTACCTACTTAACACTTAACAGAGGATCAGCGCCAAGTAGCTTTACCTAATGGGAACCCCTACCAGAGCAGCAACAATAAAAGCCACAACAATTAAACCTAAGCTGCCACTATAGGGTCTAATACACATTACCCTAATCCCCCAGTCTTCTAGGGAAACCGTAAGGAATATAGCTACTAAAAGATATAAATCCGCAAGAAACTAACCTAGAGCGCCTACCTTTTCCCTACAGAAGACACTAAGATTGGTTACATTATTGGGCGAATAAAGGGTATACCATTTAACAGACTCTTCGTCTAATGGGAGACAAACAGCCCCTAGAAGTGGCAGTCCCACTAAGAAGTCCTTGATGACCTTAACCTAATATACCGCAACCACAACCTATTGGCTACCAGCCGAGCTAAACTACATGCCCTAAAGATAAGCCCTACCAAATTATTTAATAAATTCTATATTAAATTCTAAGAATACACCGGAGCCCTTGCTTAAGACAATACCGAAGACTAGGAGGACCTCCTTAAAAAAGTTACTTATTACCTCAGTCACGCAGCCACCAGCCATAGCTATAACGATGTTTATAATATAGTAGCAGCTCTACGGAAGACCGAACGATAACTAAATTAAATTACTATTACTAACCCTCACCCAAAGACCTCTTTATAGAAGCCTTCCGGGCCTACCAAACCTATATACACTAAGCCACCAACGCCTACTACCTTAAGTACTACTAGAGCCAATATTAATTTCTCTATACTAACCTTTCCGCAAAAACTCCTAGATGGAAAGCGCGAGCTACTCCAGAAGCTAGGACGCTGCTATAGATACTATTAAGAAGGCTATTATTATAATAACCTAAACTGCCCAATAGCTAGGTTTAGTAGCTGCCGCCTAACACCTAGCCTAATACCCTAAACACCAAATACGTCGCTATACACCACTACCGTATAAGACAAAGACGTAGTAATAGCGGTAGAGTTAGATACGGAAGCAGAAAACACCAAGTCCCAGCTCTAAGTCGCGGGTTAGGATGCCCTAATAATAGAGGGATCTATATATCGGCTTGCTTAATAGATGACTTAGTAAAGATAAATAGACGGAAACAGATAGTTTTACCTATAATAGGAACTACTGCCAAAAAACAATACAAAAGCCGTTCCATAATTAATTGCGGAGCTATTAATAAATTTATAAATACCCAATTCGTACGCACTTATAACCTACCTACCTTACCCCTTACTAAAGCCCGCGCCCTATAACTTACTAACGGTAGCTATACCGCACAGAAGATTACCCATATGGCACAACTCCACCTAGACATAAATGGGCACCAGAAAGAACTCTAGGCCTATATTACACCACTTACCAACTACCCTATTATCCTTAGAATAAACTAGCTCGAATAACACAACCCCACCATTAACTGGAAGAAGAGAGAAGTAACCTTTAACTCTAAATACTACAGAGAGACTTGCCTAGGGCATAGCCTAGCCACCTCTATTTACTCCCTAGGATACCAACCTAAGGAACCCCTTATTACCCCACCTACAACCAACTGCTACTATATAAGTGCCCCGGCCTTCTACCGCATAGTATATAGGAAAGGCTAGACCGTTGCTACAGCTTCCCAATTACGACTATATAAGCTTAATAAAGAACAGGACCACGTCCTCTACAGTAATAGGATAGATATAGTCGACCTTCCAAAAGATAACGCCCCTATAGAACTCTACAAACTTTCACCTTTAGACTTTAAGAAGTTTATAAAGCTTAAAAAAGGACTCACTAATAAAGAACTCCACAAGCTCCTCCCTAAGAGGTACCATAACTTTACCGACATATGCTTACAAAAGGGCGCAGATACACTCCCCCCACATTAACCTAATAACCATGCCATCAATATTAAACAAGGAAAAATGCTACCTTATAAGAGACTCTACCTAATATCAAAAGACGAACTTCTAGTTGTAAAAAAGTATATTAACGAGCACCTCAATAAAGGATTTATTCGTCCCAGCATATTACTAATAGCCGCCCCTATCCTTCTTATTAAGAAGCTAGGAGGAGGTATCCAATTCTATATTAACTATAGAGGACTTAACGCTATTACGATTAAAAACTGATACCCAGTACCACTCATACGTAAGACCCTTAAGCGGCTTAGTCAAGCTAAAATCTATACTAAGCTCAACATCATCGCCGCCTTTAACCATCTCTAAATACGGGAAGGTAACGAATGGAAAACCGCATTCGCATCGCGCTTCGGCCAATTTAAATATACCGTTATACCCTTTGGCGTATGTAATGGCCCAGGCACCTTCTAAAGCTACATTAATAATGCCTTATGGGACTACCTTAACGACTTCTGCTCTACGTACCTGGACGACATACTTATTTATAGCAATAACCCTTTTAAGCATACCGAACACGTTCGAAAAGTCCTATAGCGCCTTAGGGACGTAGGGCTTTATATTAATTTAAAGAAATGCAAATTCTTAGTCACAGAAGTAAAATACCTTAGACTAATTATTACTACTAAGGGTGTCCGTATGGACCCTAAGAAGGTACGCATAATTACTAAATAGCAAGCCCCTAACTACATTAAGGACGTATAAGCCTTTCTCGGTTTCGCTAACTTTTATTAGAAATTCATATATAACTTCTCAGGTATAGTAGCACCACTTACAGCAATAATACAAACGAAGGGCCTTTCTATAAAAGAAAGAAAAATATACCTACACTTTACCTAGACGCCTAAATACAAGAAGGCGTTCTAAGACCTTAAAAATGCCTTTACCAAAGCACCTATCCTAGCTCACTTTACACCAGGATAATAACTCTATCTTAAAACCAACTCCTCAGACCACGTTAACGTAGGCGTTCTCTCCTAGATGGGTAATAACGGTCTCCTTTACCCAGTCGCATTCTACTCGTCTAAGCTTATACTATAAGAGTGTAACTACAAGATCTATAATAAAGAACTCCTTGCAATTATATAAGCGTTCAAAGAATTCTAACCAGAACTCTCCTTAGCAGAGCCTAACCAGCTAACTAAAGTCCTTACAGACTATTGCAACCTTGAGTACTTTATAACCACAAAGTAGCTAAACCGACGCCAAGCACATTAGAACGAGTTCCTCTCTAGTTTCAACTTCAAAATCGCATATAGACTAGGAGTATAAGGTACTAAGCCTAATAGCCTAATACGCCGCTTACAAGACCTTCCTTAGTCTAAAGATAACCCCTATAATTAATTCCAACAATAGACAATCCTAAAAGCACGAAATTTGGCCCCAGGCATACTACCTACAATAAAGCCAACTGTACCTCAGCTTTATACCATAGAACTAGAGTTACCTCCCAAAACCAACGAGCTTATTACCACGGTATACGACACCTCTGTTGACCCATTACTGTATTAACTTATTGCCGCAAAGACCGCCAGCGCCTATACGCTGCCTACTAACCTCCAAAGCTTAGGCCAGATTGATATGGCAGCCTTAGAAGTAAAAGAGAATAGGCTCTATTATAGAGGCCGCCTATTTATCCCCAACTTAGAAAATCTATAACGGCAACTAATCCAAATAGCCCACGACCTCCGATTAAGCGGCCACCTAGGTAGAGGAGGAACCTACAAGCTTCTTAGCCGATATTACTTCTAGCCAAAAATAATAGACTTAGTTAAACGCTTTATAGGCGCCTACCACGGTTATAAGCGCGCTAAGGCCTTTAATATAAAGTACTAAGGACTACTGCACCCTCTACCAGTACCTATATAACGATGGGCAGATATTGCTATAGATTTCGTTATTAACCTACCACCCTGCAAATGACACGGCCATACCTACAAGAACATCCTTATGATAATATGCCGACTTATAAAAGAGCGCCACTACGTCCTAACTGAAGGCGTAGCTATCAGCGACGTTACTAACGCCTTCCTCCGCGAAGTCTACTAACTATATAGGTTACCTGACTCGATTACGTCCAACTGAGGCATATAATTTAACTCTAATATATAGAGACAAATCTACTAACGCCTTAGCATCTCCATTAAAATATCTACATCCTTCCACTATGAAACTGCTGGGTAACTAGAGAACGCTAATGCCAGCATAAAAGCGTACCTATGATAGGTAGTTGCCTATAGTTAAGATAACTGGGTAGACTACCTCCTACTAGGTAAATTCGTAGCAAATAACCACATCTTAACCACTATAGGACTTACCCCGTTCTTCGCAAACAAGGGTTATCATCCCCAATCTGGCATAGAGCCACTAAAACCTATTGATAAGAAACTGCCATATAGAAAACGCCTTAAGATGCTACTTGCCAACCAGCATGCAGACCGTATGAAAAATCTACTCAACTACTGTAAGGGAGAAATGGCCTGGGCTTAAGCAAAGCAGGCCTACTTCGCCGACCGTTATAGAACGCCACCACCGGAGATGCGTGTTGGCGACTGGGTATAGCTAGATGCACGCAATATCTCTACATAGAGGCCTATGAAGTTACTTAATTATAAGAACCTTGGCCCCTATCTAATTAAACGAGTTATTAATAGGGGAGCCGTATATAAGCTAGAACTCCCGCCTGCCCTAGCTACCTATAGGATATGGCCTGTATTTCACCTATGGCTACTACACCTCCATTAGCCTAACCCCTTACCGGGGCAGACACAGCCTAAACCCCCACTAGTACTAATCCGAGACGAGAATGAAGACGAGAACTATAAGGAGTGGACTGTTGAACGAATTATCAACTCTAAATACTTTAGCAAAGGCAGAGGACGACGGCTCTACTATAGAGCTATATATATAGGATTCAATATAGATTAGCCAGAATAGCAATTATAGAAAGACTTTAAAAATACAAAGGATCTAATCAGCGACTTTTACTACACGAACCCATAGAAACTAGGCCTAAGCAGAGATTTCATACCTAATCCTCTATAGGAGCCCTCATAGAGTTAAACCATTGTACATTGCCACGTAAGGGCAAATTGCCGTCAGATTACCGTTAGATTGCGGCAAAATGCGATTACATGACCGGAATATCGTTGAGATATCCAGGAACTTTGACCGGCGGTTAAAGTTATCTAATTGGTTGGATTCTTAGATGCCAAGCCTTATTATATAACGTTGTTTTAAGCCTTTAGCAATACCCCCCTTTTTTTTCTTCTTTTCTATACCTTAAGTGTCCCTTCTATATATACATAGTAACCACAGCGTCGCCGGAGCTCCGCCTCTATAGAAGGGGGGGTAGTGTCACGGAACCCCACCATAGGTCCATAGGAGAGCCCCATACTCTCGCGTACACCTCGCGTACAGCTTATATCAGCTACGCGTAGGTATATCACCTCCTTACGCCCTCGACCCTTACAATCAATTGCGTAACGTCTTGTAGACTCCTCGAATATATACGCTTTATAGCCACTACCCCCATCCCATAACATTAGGCGTTAATAAGGAATATTTTTTAAAGCTCTACCTAAAGGCACATATATAGGTATTTACCTATAATATAATCTGCAACGCCTAGAAAGCTATAGGCCTTCTACCTTATAATCCTACTACTATTTTAAAAACTCTTACCTATATAGAGCCTTCTAAAAGCCAGGATATAGAGAAATTAAATACGCCTACTACTTTACACACTCTAAAGACGCTAAGAACTATAAGGAAAATTAAATCTCTATATAATTAAATTAACAAATTAATAACCACATAACTTAACGGCCTGCTTAAGACTCTAACTTAACAACGTCTTAAGAAGCCATTTAAAGCTTTAATAGGCTTTGCGACCAACTCCTATATCTAAAGGGAAGAAAATAAGAAATATTAAAGCTTTTATATTAATAAGAAGTTAAGCAGGCGACTCCTTAGTAAGGGTAGAGTCCTTAGTTAGGAAGACGTTAATTAATTAAAATCTAAAGATCTATAGAAGTAGGAGGCCTCTATATAAAAGTTGACTTAAAGGGAGTATAAGGAAGGAACAACTCTATTAGAGCTTAACATTACTATATTAAGCAGAGCCGTTCTAAACCCTAGTAAATATAATTAGGATTAGGCCTACCCCTCTTATATATTTAGGTATAATCCATAGCCTATAAATTAGTAGATTAATGGGTTGTTAATCTAGAAAGGGATATTACAGGAATATAGTAGTTGCCTATATAATTAGTTAGCGTATAGGTCTATATCACCACTAAAATGTAGATAAATTATTTTAAGCAATATTATAATTAAAATAATGGTATAAAAGCTTTAATTTGGCCTATTTGGAATATATAAAAGCTCGTTATTAATTTTATTATAAATTAATTAAATATCACCTGTATATGGCTCGCTTCGTAAGGTGGTTCGCTTCCTAGTCAGCTACATTATATCCAACTAAGTAGTGGAACACGTTAAGCTTGCTAACTACTTATATTATTAGCCTCTTGGCAGCGAAGCTAACAGCGTCGCTAACTCTTAGACATACTAGGTAACATATTCTATTAGTTATCCAGTAATATCAGTTAACATATTCCACCACCTAGCTGCGCACCCCAGCTACCTATACACCCTAAAAACTACTAAAAATCGGAAAAACTGCACTTTAATATTTTAACAATGGCTTAATAATAAATTCAGAAATTTTATAATTAGCCTTTTATACCTATTTTAAACGTTTTATTAGATTTAAAAAATAATATATTAAGTGGCTTTAGAGATACTATAATTTAGCTTAAAATTAGGGGCTAAAACCTAATATCTTAATAACGGCCAGGCTTATTATACTAAAATTTGATAAAAAGTCTGAATATAAGTACGAAAGGCTAATTATAAAATTTTGGAATTTATTATAAAGCCATTGTTAAGATATCAAGGTGTAGTTTTTCCAATTTTTTGGTGGTTTTTGGGGCTACCGGATGACTGATATTACCGGATGACTAATAGAACACGTTACGCGAAAAAGGCATTCCGTAGTGCTCGAGCTCGACAATGGCGGTAACGGCTTCCCGCGTCATATAATGGATGGCATATTGGTCGCCTAGCCAATCGGCTCCCTTAACGGTATCATACATGTGCCAACGCCAGTCGTCCTGTGTCATGCTGGTTAAGAGCAGGTCAGCTTGAGTGAACAAGACAGGTAAACCGGGATGCATAGAAAGTACCCACTTTCCAAGAGTAGCATTTATACCCCCTTGTGCAACCAAGGTGTGAGAGCGCATTGGGAACGGTTTTGATATGCAAGCGGTCTTGAGGCCTGCTTCTGTAAGGCTGGCAGCAGCACGTAGACCTGCTCCTCCTGCTCCAACCACAATTGCACTGACAGATCATTAGCAACCTCATTTAAGCATTCTAGGGGAAGACATGCTCGTAATGGTGATCGATAATGGTATGTCTTGAGGTAGATAGGCTTGATACTATTCGCCATTGACGGAGTAAGCTTAGGGGAGTCTTGCGATGCTCCCAGCAGCACCCGGCACCAGGGAAGCAGCCAGAAAAGCGTACGCATCCCCGCATGGTGGTTTAAGGGAGTTGGAAGGGTCCAAATGCCAGGCTTAGAGGGAGACATGGTGTTGACGCCGTTCATGTTTAGTTCTGCCCGGGGATGTAGGACGTTGTTTGCCGATCTCATGCTGAACCGGGTGCTGAAGCTCCTTACCAGATCAAGCTTAAAATTGCATTGGCCAGAGATAAAACCAAACAGCCCACCATAAATATAGCATCGGCATTAGGTCCGTTGGATTTCCTATGCATATATGCAGAATGAACTGTGATAATACCTGCAACGAACCAACCCCCGAATTTCCGTTTTCATAAAGCTCATGCTTTTCATACAAGGGAGGAACTAAGACAAGGAAAGGGCGCAACCTGCGTTGGAGATGGAGTAGGGGAAATATGTATGAGTAATTGATAAACTATCAACTAGTGATAATAACCATCTCTCTATCTACCAAAAAAATTCATGCCTAAGGCAGCAACTAATCCCAATTAACTTTAAGAGCTGTGAATATCAGTTAGTTAAATGTCAAACCCTATTTTACTTCTCCAGGAGACTTACAACAAGGGAACGGCCAGTAAGAATCTTGTTTTTCCGTCAAGTATGCATGGTAAGGATACTTTTCTCCGGGGAACAGTGTCTTCGCAACCTTATGTACCTTACCTTGGGGTCCAAGCGCAGGTCTTAGTCCTTCCAGCTTTGCGACTTCCTTCAGCATTGTCGTTAGTGAAATTCTGGTCATTGGCAGCCCAAGGCACTGATGAGGGCCAGAACCAAGATGTATGTACGAGTCGATTGGTCGGGTTGGATCGAAGCTGTCAGGGTTGGGGAATGCAGCTGGGTCACGAGATGCAGCTCGGAGATTTACGAAGAGACGGTCGCCTTCGTTAACTTTGATAGTACGACCGAAGTCCTGCAGCTCTGTGGCCTTGGCGACATCACGACAAACGCCGGTCTCACCGTATAGGCGGGAGCCCTCCAGGAAGTAGTGCATAAGTTTCTCGAAAGACTCATCGGTATCCTCGTTTGCTAGTTCCTTAATCCGAGGCCATTGTTCAGCTCCCTCAGTCATGAAGTACTCAATTGTTTGGCCAAAGAGTTGTCCTTGGTTTGCGACCATACCGCCCGCAGTACCCAAAATGTGACCCCAGACGAGTGTCTTGGCGTCCATGCATGAGGCGAGAAGCCGCTGAATCATGTGTTTGCCGTAGTGCTTCAAAGGCGACTCTTCCGGCCAGATTGCTTGCATGACCGAGGACAAGACGCCACCACGCTTAATTTCCTCTACGTTGGTTTGAACGAGTTTTCCGAGCTGCTGGGTAGCAGCTTGTGCCTTCACATGAAGTGGGAAGGAAGCAGCCACATCGACGTCGAAGAAAACTAGTGCAAAGACAGCAGACATGATCAAGTAAAGCTCATTCTCGGTGAATACTCCAGGACGCTCATCTGTCTTCAAAGGTAACATGAAGAGCTCGGAACAGAAGTGGAGATGTGCCAGGTTGCCGACATCACGGATAATGTCGACTTGGTTGAAGTCAGCAATCTTACAAGACTTTTCTTTTAGAAGTTTCGCTGTAATCATCTCGTAGTATTTCTGGACTTCCTTATTCCAGCCTTGAATGTAAAGTGCACTTTCCATCATCTTACGTGACTCGGCGTTCTTTGGTCCATCTCCAGAAAGCATAAAGTTTTGCGCCGGTGCTCCCATTAGGAACTCCATAGCTTTCCCACATGTCACCTTAAACGCCTCCTTGTCCGCCATAATGGACTTGGCAGTCTTATACTCGAGGATCATGTTTGGTAGAGGAGTAAACTTCGGTTTGTCGAAGTTGTACAAATGGTCCTTGGGTGTGTCGAGATCCTGAAGAGCCTGTCTCATGGCGGAGGGGACGGTCAAAGGATAGTGGGCATAAATCGAGTTCTCTTGGAAATTATTCGGAAAGGCGCGAAGAAAGAGTTTATAGAACATACAGCCGTTGTCAATGGCGGTGTCATAGTTAACCTCCGAAAAACCCCAATTGGTAAGAGTCCGGGGGTTGTAATCGATAGTGTAGAACCTATCACCCCGCACCAAGGAAACGGCATCAGAAAGGACGGCACGAGAGACTGTAAAAGGTGGCGCAAGTCCAGAACCAGGACACAAGGGCTTTTTCGCTTCTTCCACTACAAGACCTGGGTACAACTCGACAAAATCCGGGTGTTCGTAGAGGTGCTTTAGCTGCTCAGCTACTATCGGGTCAGAGTTGATGCTGTCAAACGTCCTATGCGGCTCCAAGCCAAAATATTGCCTAAACTCATTAAGTGAGGCAAGGTTCCAAGAGCGGGCTTGCTCAATACCAAGAACTTCTATTGCTCTCATGACAGCTGGGACTCTCTGTGCACCGAAGGAATTGGCACAGTCCTCGATACTCTCAGTAAGAATTTTGACAAGCCCGTCATCAGGTAATGTGCCGTCGCTGTTACGCGTCAACCCGCCGAAAGGACGTTTTTCGGGCTCCTTGGGAGTGCGTTTATACTCCTCTCCGAGCCTCTCAAGAAATTCCCTTTTATTAACAGTCTTCGGATCTCTGCCTGGAAACATATGGTCCCAGAGCTCCTGGGTCCACTTCTCGTCGCGGTCCGAGACTGCCGAGTGCCAGCGATAGACCAGATTAAATTCTGCCGACACCTGATTTCCAACCCCAAGAGGAGGGCCATCCTTGATGATGTTTCGAGGATTTAGTTGCCAATCGCTATCTGTGCGGTTAAGGTCTAAGATTGTGCGGACGTAATCGATTAGAATAATGTTAACGTAGAGCCCACAAGTAACAAGTCTTCCAGTCTGGAAGAGGTCTTCGTCGAATTTAGCCAGCTTTGATTTATATATTTCAGCAGCACCTTGATCTTTCGGGTCTTTTGGAGGGGTAGGTTTTGGAAATCTGTTCCCTTCGTTTATGAGAGCAAGCTGCTCCACAGCATAATTGTGGAACCGATTGAACATGATCAACAAGGCGCCAACCCCGGGAGGGAATGAAAGGAGGCGGACTTCAGAGAAACAATCGGGCTTGATCTTCCCATCTACTTTAGTACGCATAAGATCCTGCTCGTCCTGGTTGCTGCCGTATAGCGGTGCGAGATCGAGGTAAGAAGAAGTTAATGAATTGGAGTAGTCGGTGTGATCGGTGCGGAAGAGATCATGAATGATAATTGAAGCGAGGTAGAAGAGAACACTTGATATCCTGTTAGGATGAAGTTCGTGGTGTTTACGCGACATAACACTGTCAAAGACCACACCGGGATCAGGCCTGGCAATTGGCTGCTTTGTTGCAGGCTTTACGGTCCTTGCATATGGAGTGCCAGCGGCTCCAAGCTGAGGGTGGATAAGGCTCTATACGAACTCAAGGTGTGAGAACTATCTTCTGCTCCTAAAATCAGACCAGAGCTTACATTGTTTGAGCCATCTGCGGACCGATATTGGAACTTGGCGCCAAGGTAGCTAGTCTCAGGTCAAAAAATTTGTTGCCCATGGTACGACTGTCGATGTACTTACGATTGCGGTGGATGTTGCAAATCATTCCAGAGTTGTGTAAGCAATTGGTTAGTCAACGTCTTCCTATTGTCTGAACTCGGAGGAAGGGACGATGTTGCCTTGGAATACGTCAATACATAAATCTTCCAAGTTGGCTGTTTGAATCTCGAGACGAACTCTAATCAAACCCTCCATAAGGTAGGTTTTGTCATCAGTTGGCTCCCCGGTCATTTTATTGTGCTGGATTTCAATCAACGTTTTGATATCACGGATGCTCAGGTGGCTAAGATCCGCCAAGTCGCCCTCAATTTTTCTTATTAGGTTCCATTTTTCCCCCTCCTCGTCCAAGTCAGTACCATTTCCAGTTCCATGTGGAATTGGCTTTCGGATATGGCTGATCAAACCTGCCGCTTGTTTGAACGAGTCACCGATTTTGTTACGAAGAGCATCCAGCTCGGACAGCGAGGCAGGCTTTGGCGGCTCTTGTCCAGTCCTTGTATCCATGAGTTGGGTTGTATGGCGCTGGTACTGCTTGTAATTAGCTTCTCGATGTGCTGTACCGTGGTGTAAAAGGAAGGAAATAAGTAATGACTATGCGAAGCAAAAAGAAAGACGTAGGAGCGGTGTACATCTTCCCCATGAAATACAGCCTTTATGTAAGATGAATAAAATTCTAAGTATGTAGGTGAGGAAGGAGCAAATAATTCAAAAGAAAGCACGGAAGCAAAAGAGCCCGTCCCTATCTGGCTCTAATCTATGAAATACCAATGCGGAGACAATATTCAAGGCCTATATAAAGCAGACACATTGATAAGAATATTTAGAACAACGTGCCATGCAGGCAACTTGCCTTTCAATACTTCGACTGAGATGGGGCTGCGGAGGAGAAGCCTGGCAAAAGGAAAATCGTGTGACCTTCTTCACGACCGTGAAGATGTTTTTAACCCCAGATAAAGCTCAATAAAGACTGCCTTGTGTGATCTTGAGCTCCCAGCAAGTGGTGGTCCGGAAAGAAGTCGTGTTTTACTGAACAAGAGACACGGCAGAAAGTGGAGGCTACGTTGGCAATTCAGGTATACAGAAGCTCAAGGTCAGAGAGCTACGGTTTGGGGCAGCCTGGGTTTAATAACTGCATGCCATCCTCCCACTTGGCGAGAATTACTGATTACCTGGTGCAGCTGCGGCTGAGCGATGGCATGCCTTGCTAGGTCAACCCCAGTTTCGGCAGGCGGTCAAGCAGAAAAGCGCCGCTCATCCACGGCAATGGGCCAATCGTGGTATACCTTTCTGGACCCTTTCAGAAAAATCCAACGGCCGTCAGACCATCAGCTGAAAGGAGAGGGCCTCTGTGGGTTCGTCGCAGAAGGACCCCACAATGCCCATGTTCCCATCGCGCATATTGAAAAGGCAAAGAATGCGGTAAGCTTCAGCTTGTAACACAAAATCGCGGCGTAAGGCAAACGGAATACTGCGATTTCAAGCGAAAAATCCGGTGAAGAAAAGGTACGTTAAAGCGCTTATGCAGGGCACAGTCACTCCGCATCGAGGCTTTCGTTTCGGTCTGGCCGAGGAAGAGAAGGTGAGCAACGACGACTTTAGTGAGGCGGCAGCGTCCTTCCGCGCTAAAATAGAAGGATTGACCGAGGAATCATCACCACAAAGAAACCTCAAATCCGATTAGAGTATTATGCTTGAGGGATTGAAGAAGTAATACAAAAGCACAACAGTTGTTGTGTGCATCAGAAGCCAGGTCTCGAGTTCTTCTGACCGGATGCCTGAGTTTTTTAATACCCGCACCAGTTTCCGCACTAAGCGATCCATTTCCCTTGGGTGTGGCTGAATCCGCGCACGTACCATCTGCCTATCTCTATGTTGCTTGGGTGGGTGTCTTCCTCATTGGAGACTGTTGCTCTTCCTTTTCGATCAAATCTTTTAGTAGACGCCTGGAAAGATGAAGAACCTCTTCCGTTTGTATCTATCCCCGAATTCCTTCCTGTACTTCATCTCCTTCTTCCGCGCCCATAAAGACATTTGAACAACGGCGAGCACAAGGAACACAGCCGTGCTCAAGCTCCAATTAACCATCCAGATGCCCACCCAAGCAATTGTCTCAAACATGTAGTTAGGGCAAGTTACCAACTTGAAACTTGCTCCATCAGGAACCCCCCTGTCTGTGCTCCCAGGTCTCCGGAGATTACGAAGTGTAAGGTGAGTAGAGAAGTTGCCTAGTTCCCCTACAATGAACAGCGCAATGCCAGCATATTTTATGAGCGGATTGGGCCATTGAGCTGTCGGTGCACCGGGCGCGTATGTCCAATATGCTATATTCAACCCAGCAAAAAGCCAGTAATGGGCGCTATTCTTGAATATGTTTCGGGCGGGCATCGTAGCAAGCGAGAAGCGATGCACAAATAGAGTCTCATACTCGCGCTTGATAAAGTGGAGACTTATAAGTATTAGGGACAAAGTTTGGAGCTCTGAAGGTGCCTCCGAAGTTTTATAAATGATTGGGCGGAAGTAGTAGAGGAGTGGGTGAAAGAGGAGAGGCCCTAGGTATTCGACTATGAAGACTGTTCGCCAGGCGATTTGAGGTCCTAGAAAGAGTATATTAGAGATAAAAAGGCAATATAGCACTGAGGATCACACACCTAGATCCTTGACATCTACGGTGCTTTTATTCCGGAGGCCTGTCTGCTCGATTGTAAGGACCCCAGAAATTGGGATAGCTGAACCATCACTACCCTTGGTGATTTTGAGACGGTGAATTGAGGACTTTGATGATGCTGCAATCTTCTTGTAGAGCCCTGCCACTGAATCCTTAGGATCAATAACAATCTCTTCTGGAAGACCTCTGATTGGTTTTCCTAGAATAATACCTGTTAAATGTGTATTCCTAAATCGTAAAATTAGTATCACTTACCCCGTGGGCGGACAATTAGGGTCAAGGATGTCGACGCCATAATTGCGGGTATGAATGTTGAGTGGTAAGAAGCAGAGCGACTATGCGGAACTTTTTCGGTCGAGGGGCTTGGCGCCGCAGGCCAATAACATGCCCTGAAGATGTCAATTTACGTTAAGCGATCCAAGTCTTAATTTTTTAAGCTAGCTTAGTGACAATAGGTGGTTACGACACTCATGCTACCAAAGATATGCCTCGGCCCGTATGGTTAATTTACATAGCAATATACGCCCTTCTCAACGAGATCATACTTTCTAGGTAGCCGCAAGCTTCAAGCCAATTTTGTTTTTCGGTTATTGAGAGTTTATTAACTTTTCGCCTAGGTTCCAATGAATACTAAGTTCACGCTCATGACGGCTCGGAGGCGTTGTCACTGGCATATTCAACAGATAAATACTTGATTCTTCCACAGCAGTATCATCACCTCTCATTCCTTCATTGAACTTAGCCTCTGCTTCGCGTTCGCTGTCCAAGAAACCATGTCGACGGTGTGCGGTTCCATGCGGGTGTCGGTTTACCAGTAGTTCAAGGCGATAGAGTCTATCATTCAGATCGTCTTGCCTTCTCATGGTTCATAACCACGCAGCCATTATCCTGTTGTCAATGCGGCAGTGTGTTTCATATTTGTCTATGTCACTCATAAGTTGTATGTTGTATGGCCCGTAACATTCTGGTTCGTCTCCATGGAAATGACCGTTGCAACTCCAGTTTCCACACTCGATAGGCCTGCCTCCAGTGTTAAAGGCGTAGTAGTCATCGAAAGAGAAGTCGACTAGCAAGTCAAAATAGAGAGGGAGATCACTAACTTCTTAAATTGGTATCTTATCCCCGTTGATCCAATAGTGGGATGGCATCCTCTCAGAAGTATCGGGAACAATTATGTGAGCTGACGGTAATTTTCAATGCTAAATTGTGGTGTCCTTTGAATCTGTGTGCCGGTAGTTATGCAGAATATTGGCTATATTGACGGGAAGTGGGAGAAGTCTGTAGAAACTTTATACAACGGACCACGTCGCCATGAAGTGAATTTATTTGTTATTCTAGCCAACGGAGGCCTGGTGCATGAACGATGTGTGTATATTGTGTGAATATGCTATGCTACGAAAGTTAATAGGTGAGGACTGCTGGGCCTATCTACTTAATCGCACGACCATGCTTTTTGCAACCTTCGGGCCCACGCAAGCCGCAAACTCAGCAATGAAGCCTTTTAGCGATCGTGGATCCAAAAGGTTTCCATTTTCCCACGCCACAAGATCCTTGCATTAGTAAGCGTTGCTTCTTGGTTATACGAGGGGCTTAATTTTTTAATTTTTTTGGAAAGAGTATTACTGGTCATGGGGCTTTTGGGGTTGCTCACCTCCATTTGAACCACCAGACCTCCTCGAAGCTCCATGGATATTCGACCAATGTCTACTTTTTCAACGACTTCCTCTACAGTTAATACACCTGGGATTTTGAGTTCAAAGAGTGACGTTCCATGCTCCACCGCAGCTTCAGCGTCAGTTGGTAGCGGAAGAGGAAGGCTATCAGACTTCATTCCCTTATGTCGATATTCACTTGATTCTCCATCAGAAACTGCCTTGTCTCCACTCGAGCCCCGCTCACGTGACAAAGACACATAAGCCTTGGAATCCAAAAGTCGTCTGAGGTCGCCGTCCAGGGGGTCCCATTCAAGAGATTCTGGGTCAAGCACATACTGAGGTTTGTAGTCGGATTTGTAGCGCATCTTCATGCAAGAATGGATATAATAGCCCATGTAGTAATACTCATATCCAGCCTCAAGTGCCAACGCAGCTTCGCGAAGCGCACTAAGCTTTCCAAAACTCCACCTCTCAAAGTCTTCGTGGTACATAAAATAAACACCACTCACACAATGCGGGAGCAGGTCTATTACACCCACGGCTATGAGGCGTCCATCGAGGCGATAACATTGATGGAACGATCCAAGGGGTTGTTCTGTCCCATTTGAGGCCCTGGTAATACGATGGAGAGGCGAATCACAAAGAAAACGCCGGAAGCCTTGCTGGGATATATCTGACGGCTTCTCGTGATGAACAGCCCGCTGATAGTTTTCGAAGATAGTGAACTTCTCTTCCGTGAAATTATCTGGTTCGAGGCTTACTTCAAGACGGTGCGCCGGTTCTGGTGGCCTCTTGATGTTGCTGTATTCACTCTTGTGAATTGCTTCAATTAAACCAAAGCTATTTTTCTGTTGGCCCTTCTCTCTGAATACCAATTAGTGAAGGCCTGCGCATTCCATGAACGTATAAGCAAGTACGCGTACGCTCTAGTTTTTGAGTATGCTCTAGCTGCATTTTTAATGTACGCATCCCCAAGAACGAACTTGTTCCAACGATGCACAGCATGTCTTTGATCCCTTGCAGGTTTGAAGGAATCCACTGGTATTCTTCAAAGAACTAGTTAGTTATCAGAGATGTTGCAGAGCGCTCGAACTAACCGAATCGTGTAGTGGGGACAGCAGTGTCGACGCACGTCAGGCTTGTAGAGTAGAGTGCCAGATCTGATAGTAGATTGTAGTTAGTTATCAATAGACCATTTTAAAACTCTCAGATTTGCAGCTCTTTCACATAGGAAAAGTAACCTTGCGCTTGAGCAGCTGGGGGCATGGGTATCATGCATTCGTACCGTCTCCAGCCTCTATCAACAAGTCCTTGATAATCATCTACAGTCAGATCTTTTGAAACAGCATAATAGCATGCACCTGGGTATCGAAGAATTAGTATCACATTGTAATGAGCTTCCGATTTGGCTGTTGCAGGGATATTCCATATGCAATCATAACAACGTGGCTCAGAGTGCTTCAGGGATGGAGAGATTGCTGTTTGTAACCTGCTTCTCTCTGAAAGACGACCTTTGGGGACATAGCCTCGTATGTCCAATTTCGAGTCAAACAGTTATTGTTCTCAGGCATTCCTGCTCTTGTCCGAATCCAGCACAATAACGGATATCCATGCAATTACAGAGACGAAAACACGTGAGGAGAACAACGTCAACAGAACATTAAGGAAGGTCGCAGGACTAGAGCAGCGTCATGAAGATCCTCAGTGATAGTGGCAGCAATATAGCGGTGCTCGCTGATGTCACGAACGAAACACGCACGTGTACCGGTTTGTGTCAAGTTGGATATTGGGGAAGTACGCACGAGAGTTTGGGGTCCTCTGGTTCGTCGTTGGGTCTTTGCAATATCCACAGTCCTCCGCCTGATAGCCTAAGAGTTTTGGAAGAGCCGGTCAGCATGCCTTCGTCAAATACCGGAATAAGTGTCGTCTGTTGCCTTTAAAGGCTTTGAAGTGGGCGGCCGAACGCCATCCAGCCAGACAGCCACGGGCCGAAAGCAACGCAAATGACTGGAGCGAGACATACCGATGGGCGTTAAAAAAGAAATGACGCCCTCTTCCTTAGCAAGGGCCTGCATGACGGCAGCGTAAGCGTGGCAAGCAAGTAATAGTGATTGCAGTGGGGGAGCCTAGTCGAGAACAATAGAACGAGTGTCGTGAGAAGCTCTGAGGGGGAATTTCCAAGTGGCTGCCGCGCTCTAGGACAGCCCAACCAAGCACGGCGGAGGCAGACAGTGTCGGCTGTGACAAGCAATTATGACAGTTGCTGCGCTGGCCATGCGGAAGTGTGCTGTGCGAGCATGCTGGCCTGGTTGCTCAGGTACCACTGCGGCGAAGAGACACTGCGATATCTGATCTGGGGTCTTCACGGGGTCAAGCCTGGCAATGCTACTGGAGCGCTACGGGGCCAATTGCTGCACCGAACGGCTTTCCGACCACGTCATAGCAGCTACAGGCAGAATTTTTGGATGCCGGCAAGGCTCAACGTTGCCCATGAGCCCGCGAGATAGGTACCTAAAGCCTTTGCAGCGTCTAGGCGGAGACACAGGCCCGGTGATGCCCCTCTCAGCGGGCGCCCTTCCTTGCCTTCCATGCCCGATGCTGCCGCTGTCTCGCGCTGCTTACCATGAGGCCCATCTCACCACGGCATGCCCCCTGTGCGCGAGCGAGGGCGTCCTCAGTCTCTCTATGCAACTCGAGGATCAGACTGCTTGGCGCCTATCGGAGAGGGTGCTGAGGGCGACTGTGCGCGTCCCGGCCGACGAGCTTTTAGTCTCCCACTTTTTTCGACCCTATTCAATCACAACTAAAACACATACACGATCCACGATGCCTCCCTCCTTTCACTTGCGCAGGTCACTCCAATTTCCTCAGCCCCGTCCCCCGCGGGACTGACGGTTCTTCATCACCAGCCGCCCCCGAAGCACTGCGCTCTGAACTCAGACGAAGAACTATCACTTCGTGTTTGCCGGCCTCTTTCCTTCTTAGGCCATCCAAACCACTTCCGACCTAGCCTCTCCTTCAGCTACCATTTCCTTAGGTCGAGTGAGTGAAATCTCTAAGCCAGCTTTCCCCTAGCAGTTCTTCCCTTAACTGAGCAAATCGACATGGCCGCACATCAGCTGCCCATGGAGGCGCGAACGGGGCGAAGCAATCAACGTAAGTGTGATCACAAGACACCGGAAAGCAGAGACAAATAGAAATCTGTCATTGTGATGGGATTTTGGGGGATAATTTAGCTGGATAGTTTTGCTGAAAGCTTTTCTAACCGACAGGTTACGGCTCTCAAGGCGAACGACTCGTCGCGGGCATAGTCCCACTCTCCTCGGACAAATACTACGTCCTTCTCATACAATCCACCCGTCGTGGCGGCTGGGTCCTTCCGAAAGGTGGTTGGGAGACCGATGAAGCGACGGCACAGGATGCCGCGAAACGGGAAGCTTGGGAAGAAGCGGGAATCATCTGCAAAATCACATACGATCTAGGCCTCATCCCAGAGAAACGAAAGCCCGAGCAGCTCACTGCCCAGGCACCCAAAGCTGCCTATCACTTTTTCGAGGGCACTGTGGAGAAGCAGGAAGCACAATGGCCTGAAATGCACAAGAGAGCGAGACAGTGGATGACTTTCTCTCAGGCAACCCAGGCGCTGGCGGATCGACCTGAATTGTTGGACGCTCTGAATCGATGTACTATGCACCGGTAGATTCGACGAGCGAGTTTATGGTGACACGTCCGGCAGAGAGCTTAATTACCCGCGAGCTTGGGCTTTCACTCGGCATACACGAGTTCCTCGGACATTTTCTTTCGTTTATGCATAGGGTACGGTCAAAAAAGGTCACCGGAGGTTCATAGATCCGATGTTTTTTCGTTTTCAGAGTTGGCGTCGGTGGCTATTACCCTAATTTCTAGAAAAAGAAGTTTCTAAGCTCTCACATATACGAGCGAGCGTCAGGCCTTTTGAGGCCGATGGAACTCGCCAATTTATTCAATGTGCGATTACACGAATAATGCCTTTCGGTATTCGTTGAACATTACAGAATTCAATTTGGAAAGATTGCGAAAATTGTATATCTATTACGTTATGTACCATGTGCGGTAAACCAGGATGCACCTGTCGCAGGTTTCCTCGTAAATTATCAGCATGATCCCGGAGCGACATCGAGTCATCGGACGGAAATTGAGCTAGGAGATTTCATGATAAGCAATGGCGTTGATTCCTTCAAGCATCTAGATGCTGCGCATACGATCGTGAGGGTCTTAAAGCTATTATAATGGAAAGATCTGGCTGGCGTCAGCGTCCTTGACTTGAAGACCACCTTATCCCTTGCACCGTCGAGTTCCTCAAGATTGTTGCTCGCACGGGCCACAATATTGAGACGGTGCAAGGGATATGTTACAACAACTTGAGACAATTTGAGATACTTTCGAGATTCACACTTGCCGAACTTCCTTTTTCAATATCGGAGCAGCTTTTAAAGGAACGGCAGATGATGTTCGCGGAAATCGTATACTCTAGGAACGCTTTAGATATTAGATATTTCTATATCTGATGTCCTTGGTTCGTTCTAGTTATTAATAGCTAGCCATAATTAAGTTCTAATTTAAAAACGTGTTAGTGTTATTAGTTGTCAGAGGGGAATGGGATATCCAATTTTGAGTGTAAAATCGCACTTCATAAAGCATAATATGTTGCCTCAGCCAACCTAAATGCCCTATTAAATGAGTATTTAGGTGCCTTATCACGGTCGTCAATAACAGATGGGCTCTATCTCCTTAATCGGCCTCCTTGGGCAAGCGGAGATGTCCCTTCTGTCAGAAAACTGGAGGGTGTTAGTACATTATATCACTATGCAATGTGGGAGGACGGTGGCGTATAGGAGACTCCATAAAGGGAGTCGTCGCTCTATCTTATCTCATGAATCAGACGCTCCGCAGAAGATTTGTTCCGTGACACGCTAAAACTCCTGCTATATCCTGGACCAATTAGAACAACGCACTAATTTCAGCCCCCTGCGCACCCCTGTCACCTGACAAAATCTTCTGCGGAGCGTCTGAGAGCTTATGGGCGTTGCTTTGGTGAGAATCGAATGTTTTAAAAATCAAATTTTGTGTGTTTCTATGAGCCGTGTCCTAACCATAATATTTATAATATATATGCTTAATGTAATAGATTCTTTAGGTAATTATATATTTATAAATATATACTATAGGCCTATATCTAGAGTATTAAGGTGCGAGATACATCGTTATAAAAGTTAAGTTATATTTAAAACTGAATGTTTCTACTAAACTGACCAACTACCTATATCTAACTTCTCGCATAATATAGCTATAATATTACTATAACGTAAAGGCGATAGAGAAGATAAAGGGCATTTAGCTCGTAGTATTTTAGAGATAATTAGACGTAGAGAAGTATATAAGGTATGGAGCTTCGAGCAGAGATTCGAGCAGAGCCTCGTGCAGAGCTTCGAGCAGAGCCTCGTGCAGAGCTTCGAGCAGAGCAGCGAGGTAAGATTGCGACCGACGAGTTTTGTGACTGCCGATTTTTGCGACCGATGAAAATACAACCAACGAAAATACGACTAACGAAAATACGACTAACTAATATAGCCACGACGTCGTTATTTATTGCAATAGATAGAGAAATTAAAGAGCTCCTACCTTATAGTATTTTTATAATAACTAGACGTTATAAAAGGGTTGAGATATAGCGTTGTAATGGAAGAGTCATCGCCTAACAAAAAACATTGAGTTCTCATACAAAGAGGGCCCATAAGCTCTCAGACCCTCGGGGAGAAATTCCTCTCGGTGCGATCTGATTGGTCCAGGAGCCCACAGGACTAGGGTAGGGTCCACAAGCGTAGCGCTAGCCCTTAGCTACGTCGTGGCGCAATTTCTCCCCGGGGGTCTGATTCATGAGATAAGCTCCATCCCATCACCCGTTAGAGAGCTATAAGGATGTGGCTCGTGCATATAACACCAAGGGACTGTACTCAATCCATGCCCCCTGATTGGCCAAATCCTTACCGATAACGCAAGGTTGACTAGAATCGCTACCACGTGATCGCAGGAACCCCTGTAATGCCACCTACACCCCCCCTGCCAAACACATCACGTAGCCAAATTCTCAATGACTCCTAATGGTCACTTAGTAACTCTCATGGCCTCAGCCTTTTGCATTCTCTAACAGCGCGCTGTTCTCATAACGCTAGTTATGATCTATTATCGCCGTAGCGAAGCTATTTGAGACGTGCCTTTTGATTTAAGCAGTGTACATAGCCAAAGTGAACTGATAGCTTCATCACCATTACTCAACAAAAACTTTCCTTAGTAGCTGTGAGGCGCTACTTACCCACGCTTCAAAAAGGGTAGTTTGAATCGAGGTACAAAGAAAGAAAATTCTACCCTTGTGGGTCTATCGGTATCAGCTTAAGCAATAACCAGCAGTTTGAACCGGAAGAGAGCCTGGTCAACGGCAGCAAACACCACCGCAATGCGATATCATGTATCCCTGTTACACAAAAGAACAAGCAGAATGAGGAAAAATCTTCCACAGCTTTTGGAAACTACTGTTGCACTACCCTCATTTAGACCTGTGACATAAGTCTAATCTCCCTCCCATCCCACGAACTCCAGCTTTCTGTTTTCACAATATCAGTATCGTTCATTTCATCTGAAAATGCCTTCATATCCCACGACATCCACGCCTCGGCACGCCGCACTTCTTGTTCCTTGAGCTGGTATAGTGGCGTCTGAACCAGCGGCCGCCACTTCAGCCGTTCCTTTGGTGGGTAGGGCGTCAGATCTACGTACTGCGTTCTTGCTGGGAGATTAACAAGTTCTTCGAGCGCCTTACGTCCAGCCTTCGCCCTAGTTTGCGTTCTACTGACTTGTAAGTTTGAATCCGGTTTGACCGGGACGCGGAGCCAAGAGTCTACTGCAAGAGTGGCTTTAATGAGATCTTTTCGGTGGCTGCGGCGTACGAAGCGGTTTGCAGACTCTAGAACTCGTATTTCCTCTCCAAGGATCTCCAGCTCGCGTTTTGTGGCCACTTTATCTGCCCCGGCATCCCTCTTTCCACCCCCGCTTCCGCCGTTCTGACCAATCTTCGCCTGAATAGCTGCCTGCGCTGCCCAGCGCTCGCGTTCGTCTTCGAGCGCTCTAATTTCCTTGCTTCTCTTCTCGCTGTCTTCGACCAGAGCGCGCTCCCTGCCCCGCAGCTCTTCAATGCGCGATTCTAACTCTTTGATCCTAGTTGCTTTCTTGCTAGCATCACGGGTACGGGCTTCCAGTAATTCGATCTTAACACCCTTTTCCTCAATCTCCTGATCACGCAGCTTGAGTGCAGTGGCACGCGCATGTACTTCATCCTTCAATCTTCTAATCTCCTCTTCCGCGTCTACACTCACGATTTTGCTTGCTGCAAGTTCTTTAGAACGAAGCACCCATGGAGCGGGTGCGCGCTCAAACTCTGCTGTACTAGAGAGGGACGATGACAGGGCATTTAGGTTTGCCAAAGCATCCGTAAGAGCGCGGAACGTTGTGCCTATGGCGAAGAAAACATCTGATTCATTGGGGATATCAGTGAAACCAGGGAAACTCATCTTTGCTGTGTGGAAGAGCGTAGGTCGAATTTCAGCGAAGGTAATAGGTTCAGTACGGCCTTCTTCCATTAACACGCTATACATTTTTTCACCTAACTGGCGTGTATAAAGCGCTAGCTGTTTTGTTCTTTTTTCGCATTCCTCGAATGCGCCAATTGTGTCGGTAGTTAAAGACAGAGATCGAGACTTGAGCTCCTGTAATGCGCGAATGGTTTTACCGACAACGACTTTCGCAGAGCGCGATTGCGCGATCATGGAATCAGCTTTCTGCACAAACGCCGCAACACCATCGTCTTCCTCATCAGGGATAATGGAAATGCGGGACTGTGTTTCAGATTTAATGAGGGAGAGCGCTGCAGCGGTAGTTTCAAGGTGTGATTGCATGAGGAGGGTGCGCATAAGCACGTCGTCAGCGTAGGCGTCTAGTGTGGCTGAGAGATGAATCTCGGCCAGGTGGGACATAAGAGCAACGGATCTTTTGTTTGATTAGTAGCTGTCATAAAATGGCAGTGAGGCTTAGAAACGTACCGGTGGAGTTCGCTAGCGACCTGTTTTTCTCGCAACTCGTCCCGCTTCAGTCCATCGATATACCCGTTCAATGCGCGCTCTACAGGTTCCAGCTCGTACAATGCACCCTCGAATCTAGCAAATTGCTCGAGGGAACAGCCAGAGATGCTGTTGATAAATCTCTCGCACATAGCTGCAATCCAAGTTAATTTGTCCAACACATCACAGGCGTCGAAGACATCGTCATCGTGAATATGACGGTCTGTACCACTAACTCGATTCTTGATAAACCCGTGCAAGAGATGAGCTTTAAACCCAATGCGCTTAAACCTTAAAAGAACGAGGACTGAATCCCGTTCAGAATGGAAAGCTTCCGGAAGAAATAGTTGCACAATAGCAAGATGCTCTGCGGCTTCTTGGGCCTCCAGTTTCCGCAATTCCATGTCTATCATCTTGATCTTTGTGTTAGACGCTGAAGCTTGGAGTTGCCTGTTCAGATCCATCATTTGCTTGGAGCGATTGCTCAATTCCTGCGCTTCAGCTTCTGAGATTTCTTTGGTCGATCTTAGGTCTTCTAGATCAGATTGGAGGTTTGTAACCAATTCACGGAATCGTGAAATGGTGTACTCTTGGTCTGTCAACGTTTCTTCCTGCTGGGTGGCACGACGTGTCTGTTCAGAAATGAGCGAATCCTTGAAATCGATGACTTCTTGAAGCTGCTTTTCATTCTCAACATGATTAATCTCGAGCTCGTCGTTCAACTCTTTCAGACTCTGAAGATCATCAATAGCAATCTTCAGCTCGTCGATTTGCTCTCTCAACGACATATTCTGGTCAGAAAGCTCCTCGATCATCTCCTCGGCACCGAGAGCGGCATCCAATTGTTGCCGCAGATCTTCAATATCTGCTTCACACTCTAACAAGCGCGCCTTTGTATCGTCATACTGCTGCTTGACTTGTGCTAGATCCTGGACATCTTCCTCGAGGCTTTTGATTTGATTCTTGAGCTCGGCCTCTTGCTCTTGCGAAATATCGCGGAGTCGTAGCAGTGCTTCTCTCAATCTCTCGTTCTCGCGTTCCATTTGTAGCCAACCTGCGCTAGTCCTCTCCTCTGGACTCATATCTTGGCCCAGCTCCTGGTTCTCATCCTTAAGAATCTCATTCTCTAGCTCCAACTCCTCAAGCCTTTGCTTAAGATTGGCATTCTCACTCCTAGCAGCGTCGGCCTTCTCCTCGGCCATCTCTCGGTCGAGAGTGGTCATTTCGAGCAAAGTGTCATGCTCTTCTTGGATGGCTTCAATCTGTTCGAGCCTGCTCTCAGCTTCTTTCAGTTGCTTCTTGAGGTCTGCATTCTCTTGCTGCTGTGGCTGGTACTTTGTCTGTAGTTTCTGAATGATATTCTCGAATTTATCCCGTTCCTGCTGAAGCCGCTCTAGTGTTTTGAGCTTCTCACGGTCCTCAATTCGCTTCTTCTCTATGATACGTAGCTTCGCTTCTAGTTCTTCTACTTGCTTATCGTGGACTGCAGTGGCTCTTGTGGCTGTAGATGAAGATGACACGGAAAGAGTAGGCGCTTTTTTGACTGTCGAAGAGGGTGAACTAGTTCTTTTCGTGGGCCCAAGAGAAGGACGGCTGACTGGCATTTTTCCAGTCAAAATAGAGCTTCCCACTCTAGTAGAGCCCAGTTGTGGTCCTCCAATGGAGAGACGTGCTGAACTCCTTGGCTGTATGGAAGGAGGTGTGGAAGCAATTGACATTCGTTTATTCGTTGGGGGGGCCATACTTGGGCGAGGGCGAGATGTGATTGTTGATAGAGGCCATTTGACAGGCGACTTCGGCATATTAGTATTTTAAGACAAGTTTGACTTAGACGACTCACAGTTGATCCTGTTAGTGAAAGCGCACCCTTCGGATCTAGCGCCATACTTGAGGGCCTGCTCGCTGGCCTGGTTTTGCTTGTTTGATCCATTGTAAAACTGGAGGGCCTTCCCTTAGGAGGCTGACTGAATGGTCTTCCATTTGCTCTTGGTGTGGCTTTGGGTTTCTCTAATATTCTCGAAATGCCCGTAGGCTTGAGAAACATGCCGTGGCCAGGCGGACAGTCGAAGTACCTCTCCCCTCGGACAGAGCCGTCATTCTTGCCTACAGCATCCATGAATTCTACCCCAACCCATTGTCCTTGAGCAAATGCTGGTTCTCCAATGTATCGGACCACTGCCTGACGACCATCGTTGAGCTCGACGGTTTGGCCAACTCTGTAAAGTTCAGACATTCTCGGGCTTAAGGGAATAAACTCATATGGTTCTTTACCGCGGGACTCACACGCGCCTCTTTCGCCGTTAAGAGGTGTTGAAATGTCGTTATAAGGGATGAATGTTGTCGAAGGTTGTCTACTGTTCCGGGGATTTTATTTGCGGGGAAAGTGCCACAAGGATTCTTCCACGCATTCGCATGATGCTGTCTAAAGTGGTGGGTGGTGACTTTTGGTTGGGCTCGTGGGTAGCGTTTACAAAGGTTCCGTTTCAAGCCATGATGCTTTGGTCGGGAGAACGCGCCTCGCCAACAGCTTTCCACCTAATCGCGTTTCACGTGACGTTTGCCTTCCACTAGGTAAGCACCTATGCCCTAAATCAAGGATCAGGAATTGTCGCGCTGATGCAGCATTCTGGCAAGAAATTAGGTTGCACGCTTTGACGGTATAAAACAGCATATGTCAACATGTGTAAAATCCCTAAAATTCTCAATCTTACACGTACAATGCATAATTAAACCATCTAGGTACTCAGAATTGTTTTCGGGGCTCCAGCCTCTTTCATCACGCCCGTTAAATCGCAGACTTGGTTCAGTACAAGTTTAGCGGTTTGACCTCACTTTAATTTATCACTATATAACAAACGAATCGGGAAATCAAAATTTCTTAAATCTATTTATTGTGTAAAGTTGAAAGATGCGACATTTATCCTGGCACTAGGCATAGCGGTACAAAATACCTTCGAACTCCCACTCGTATAGTGAAAATGCCTTCAAATAGGATCAAGCCCTATAGGGAGGACTTATGATATTAGGTCAGTGATACGTTGCTCGATGTGGGGAATAGCTCTAAGTTGAAGATCGAGTTCTTCTTTTTCGCTGAATAATTTCGTCAGCTAGGATCCCAGAATGCATAATAAACTAACACTTACTCTTCTAGTTGCAGCCTCCTGTCAGCATCTAGCTTAGTAAAGATATAATGGCCTTGACCATCAAACTGCAGAATGTTTTTATGATACTTCCACAAGCTCCTTCTATGACTAACAGTCATCAGGGTAATTCCCAACCGTTTCGCCTCATTGTACATAACCCTCTCGATTTCTAAAGTGACGCTGCTGGTGCACTCATCTAGGATAGCGTACTTAGGAGCGTGATAGAACAGTCGCGCCATTGCAATTCGTTGCTGTAGACCACCAGACAGTACATCTGTCCATTCCTGCTCCGCATCCCAACCATCAGGTCGGTCAATGATAGACTCAATCTCTACAACGGATAAAATCTGATGTAGGTCGTTGTCAGTGATTCCTTTGTCGCGCATTTCCCGTATACCATCAGGATAGATAATCTGCTGGCGGAGTGTTCCCCGTGAAAGATATGGCCTCTGTGGAATATAGAATATATCCTCGAATGGCGGTTTTCGCACAGTACCTCCGTAGACCGGCCACAGTCCGCCTAGAATCCGGAATAGCGATGATTTACCACACCCGTTCGGTCCAACAATCAACAGATGGTCTCCAGGTTTTACCGAGAAGCTCAATGCGCGAACCAATACGTCTCCATTTGGTGATACGATTGGCACGTCGGTAAACTCGATATCCTCGCCTTCTGTAGCTTTGCCACGCCCTTGAAGAACCGCGGCATTTTCTTTTGTGTTAGCCGACGACACAAGCTTCTTCTCGAAATGGCCTGCTTGAATGTCATCGATTACATCCAAAAGAGTCGAGACTCTCGAAGTATACCCCGCTAATTCTGTCACCTCCTTGTAAGAAAACATCACGCGTCCAAAGGCATCTGAAGACATGAGCAGCATCCGCCGGTTCGTGACAAAGCCTATCAGAGTAGTCAGCCTAAGCCCTTTAACGTCTCTTTTAATATACTCACTTTCCGTCCGATCACCCATACTATTTCCAGCTACACCGGGTATCTTGAAGAAAACAGGCACACTGCAAAGCATCAATCCTAGAGCACCCCAGAAATATTTGATGACAAAATCTTCCATAACGCCATGATAGAATCGTCTCCTCAATATTCTATTCACGTGTTTGATTAGTGTGAAATACCCCTTGTCAAGTGTATCTTTCTCAGCCTCATGTCCATGATATAGCGCCACCTCCTCACTATAATCTATCAACCTAGAATGTTGGAACCTGAATTCGCCCTCCAGACGAGCTTCGTCCGCAACGTATCTTCCAAAAGGAGGTGTCAAAGCACGCATTACACTTGCTGATAGTTGCACAATCAGGCTCATGAAGAAGAGTCCTTCCCCTCCCACACTTCTTGACAACGAGTAATTATATATTATCATATCGAGGACGGGTTTTGCGATATTAGAGTAAAGCTCCGCAAGACTGTTCGAGAACTTTGCAACGTCGACCGTAATGAGTTGATCCGCATTCTTTATTCGGTCATCAAGCGCTGAGAGTGTGTAAAAGGTCATGCGAGAGAGATATTTATTGTGAATGTAATTCGTAAGGCGAGTCCGATACTGGAGAGAGAGCTTGCATTGGTGGTAGGACAACTGCGAGAGGGTTAGTGTATAGAACCGAGGGTCCTCTCGGCGAGTAATACCATGGAATTTGTAAACGTTGCTGGGATTGCTACCATCATCCACCACACCAAGCCAGTGATGAACTCTTTACCCTTCCCTCTAACAAGATTGCTCACCAATCTGCCATCCAATTCCGCCACGTACAGACTGATGAGTGTACGGAGAACCAGAAAGACGCTGTGACTGATGAGAAGTCTCAACTCTTTACTCCTCCAACTGGGTATCACAATCTTGAGCAGTCTTAATAGATTTTTGAAGAATTCTCGATTCAACTCGACTTTCTTTCTTAATGTTACCTCGCCCTCTGCGTTTTCTGTCCCTGGCCGCCTGCGGGCTTCTGTCTGCCGCACGGAAGCAGCCTTTTGTTCGGAGATAGCATTCCGTATCCTATTAATAAGGGCGATAAATAATGTAAGATATACAGCTTTCGATATCCTTGTGCGATGTTGGAGGTATCGTGTTGTCACCTCGTTCACCAGGCGTTTGAGGGACCGATCCGAAGGAACATTCGCAGACAATGGCTTTGACTGGGCCGCCATGGTTCTAGCAGGCTTGATAGAGCATCTAAAAGATCTTGCTTAGTTTGCTGAAGCATAGTGTATAGTCTCTACTCAAAAGATGATGATAGATCAAAGCATGTGACGGCGGCCTCGGCTCATCATTAACCATGCCGGATCTGGCAAGTGAACGTGGGGTTTCCGCTACGTACCGAATTTGAATCTCGCCAAGGGGGTCATTCACAAAGCTGTACTAAGATTTTCGCAGCACTTTCGTGAAAGGTAGTAACCCTCGATGAGGGCCTTCGAGCTGCCCTAATTGCAAAGGATATCCCATTCATCCAGGAACTGCTACGTATGCAGATACTAACATGTGTATTCTGTCTTTTGCAAAGGCCGTCTCAGCTAGTGATCAGACCTTTGTCTAGGGGTTACTTCAAGCTCCGAAAACATCAAGGTCTTAATATATTTTACTGTGCTTAGAATTCGCCATTCAGTATCCGCGATATCTGTTACGGTTACCTACGGTGCAAATCCAAACTCCATGAGGCTTCAGCCTAGAAGCAAGCACTTTCAGCGAGGAACCACCAACTATCTATCGCGATGGCCTCGGGCACAGTCAGGCTTTTGCCACCATCGCTCCTTAGCACTCTTAGATAATCATAAACGCCTCGGACCTCTTGAAATTACAACGCTTCGTAGAGTTTCTCCATGTTACGGATTGCATCCAAACACCGACCCACTCTTACAATTACTTGTCTGAGCAGTGAAACATGACTGGGCAAAATCCGTTCGCGTTTTCATACAATACGCTGTTCCCCCGACTACAATGAGGCGAAGAGTTTACAATATCCCCCTCGGTGAACTCGAATTAGCGGATTGCTGATATGCTTCTAGCTAATTATGTCTCAGCGACCAATGCGTCAACCGCAATGGGTTTGATTTGACACAGAACGGCATCTGAGAAACGCTTGCACGTTGTCGAACAGCTTGTATGGACGGGACCAAGTGGCTCACCGCTCGGTCGATGGCTAACTTTTATAGTCGAACAAGATGACTATCCTCACATTTCTCTGCTTGTGGGAAATAGGGTCCGTTTGAAAAATGACGACAGCCGGGCTCAACGTTCAGCAATGACCGCAAAAGACTTCCCTAAACCCAGGCCTCTTCTTGAAGAAAGACCTTTCCTGACCACACTTAGTGGGCTCTTTCTGCTCCTTCGCCAAATGAATACGAAAACTGAAAGATTGGAAGCTTCCCGCTTGTTGCTTACTACGGATACTGCCGGCAACGGGGTGGATAATGCACTCGCCGATACAGAATTGACTCGCTTGATAGATCTCACTCTTATCGATGTCCTAGTCCGTCACAAGGCTAGCGTAAATTTCGAGAACGGGAAGTCATGAAAGGACATTTGGATATTCTAAGCCGTCTCTGCAATGCCAGGTCATCCGTATAGACTGTCTCAACAACTCTACCAGCCGCACTAGAATCGTACAGAGGAAAAACCCCGCCATGTTCAACTAATCAGTGTGCTGTTGGAAAGGGGCGGAGATCCACTCGCGTAAGCTTTAATGCTCACAACCGATGACAGGCACTAGAATCTTGATATCATCCATCTTCTTATGGGATATGATGCGGATGTCAACTTCTAACAGGGAAAATCGCTTAGGGAACATCTCGATCTTAGTAATGACCATGTCCTGGATGCTATCCTACGTTGCAAAACGATTACAGAAGATTCGATAGGCCGAGTATTAAGATTTGCGCTAGAAGTTACGAGGTTTCGTTCAGAGAGAGCAAGATTAATCCTGGAGCAATGTTCCAATAAGTTTTTACTGTCTTCGGGGTTTCTGAGAAAGCTTGAGCTCTGGGGAGCTCGAATTCGGGTAGTCAGACCGCTGTTAGAGTTCGGCGCTAATGTGCATGCTCGTGACGGATTAGCCCTCGCATTTGCAACTCAAAGTGTTGACCTCGAGTTGCTAAATATCGTCATTAGCTCCAATCCCACAATATCATCCAGAAGAAAGGCTTTCCAGGTAGCGCTGTCCTTGAGAAGGGAGGAACGCGCTTCTAAATGACGACTTTATTGCTACAGGCGAGGCTTCACCCTGAGTATATTAACACAGCACTCGTTGAGAAGACAAGGGCAGCAGCAGCCGATGGTGATATGAGATTTGTGAAATTATTCTCGGATAATGTAGTATCGATCGACTTCAACAAAGGCGAGGCCATTTGACCTTTCAATAACACACTGAGATTTTGCTTTACGGTAAATCTAGTGCATCAATTTCCACCATGATGAGGGCATTCCATATGCTATCCACAACTTGCATGCTGTCACAACCCGTTCGGTCGTTTAAATTAGTAGTCTTCTCCTTTGATGCCGCTGTTGACCAACCAGCGATCAACGCTGCACTGCGGGGAATTATTGACGAACCGAATTGGGATTCGGACTTAGGGGTTTATTAACACCACCTTAGTCACCCGGCTTCAAAACCACGACTTTGTTGTTGTGGGATTAAACTTGAGAATCTAGCTGTTATACCGCGTTCCAATCAAATGACATAGTGGAGTATTTCAGCGAAAAACTGTTTTGGAGTTTGCCAGCGCCCTAACGACCAAGTTGAAGGCGCGAAAAGCCCACAAGAATATATGGATAAATACACCAAGGCAGTGGTATCTACGCTTAGAAAAATGTAACGCCGTTAGCCAAAAATGCTCTCGTAAGCCAGAATCGACGAAAACAGAGTTATAAAGTACAGCTGCCTCTTACGCCTCCAATACTATCTTATGACCTTCCATCTTCACCTCTACCCTGCTCGTCATGCCTCTCAGGTTCATAATTTGTCTCCCCAAGCATATGTGCAGCTGCCGGGGCTGCAGGTGCCTGAGGTATGTTCGCTGCAGCATGCAACCGTTGGTCCAACGCTTTGAGCGCTAGCGCTCTTCTTCTTTCAGCTTCTTCGCGCCTTCCGCCTCCTCTTCCGCTGCGCCCATTGGGATTCATCAAGCTGGGCAACCCGCCTTCTGCGCGAGCCATAGCTTGCTCATTTCCTGCATCAACGTCCTCGGCTGAGAAAGGTGTGCAAATTTTAAACGTAATCAGAGTGTTGTAAATTTGGTCTGATAGCTTTGCGATAGGTGTGTGAATTGGTTCAGGGAAAAAATAGGCGAACGCAAACGTATCCGAAGCGTCTCCGTGTATAACGGAGCCGTCTCCAGTGGCAGCCGAAGAAAGGGACGGGCTTGTGCGGTAGAAGCGAAGGTAGACCCAAGCAGTGAAGAAACCGAACCACGCTAAGAATAGAGCCGTCTCTGTTCCAAAGACGACACCTGATAGCGTGTTGGCGAAGAGAAATATCGCTGGGAAATGCTTCACACGCATCCGAATAAGACCCTTGGCGATGGCTACAGTGTGTTCAGGGACCAGTTGCTTAAATGCTACAAGAAAGCCAGCTTGGATAGCCACCCCGCCGGAGATGGTTGTGGTGCTAGATAGTTGTTAGCTGATATGAAGAGGCTAGTGGTATAGGTTAAGGACTGACAGTGCAGCATCGCTCTTTGAAACGACAAATGAAAGGGCATATATGAAGAAGCTGAGCAGGTTGGGTATCATAGCAACAAAGAGAATAAATTTGGTGAACCCCTTAGAACTCCATGCTCGCTCCAGGTACCGCCCTCCGTAAAAGATTGTCAGACTGGTAATCAATAACCCAAACACATTTTGCTCTACAACCGTGGCCAATAGGAATACCCAAGGATATATGATTGAACTACCTGGCACAATTGCCAGATATGGCACACCATCTCCTACACTCGTTATTGGCTTCTCGATAGTTGTAACCCAGTCGCCTTGCGGCTTTAGAATGGTGTTGAGAATAGTAAAGATGATCAGTGAGACAAGGAGACTCCGTGTTAAGGGTGGTAAGTTGATGCGTGGTGCCATACTCGGATCGTGAGGAGGTATTGAGAACGAATGACTTATTCGTGTCTAGATGGAGGTGAAGAAGGGAGTATGGATGAAAGAGAAGGTTGACTCTCGGTCTTCACCAAGCAGCCTTCCCCGACGGTGCTTTGCGGTGGTGTGCAGTAGTCGTGATGGCAGTCTTGATGACTTCGCAGGCTTCCGCTTGGAAGCTGGCGTTTGTTTCAGCCGCCGTTTGCTTTGTTAGCGTCTTGTCGATCTGGAGGGTCGGTCCCAAGCCCCAGCCGAGCACCAAGACCGCCAAGTAGAAACCTCATTGCGCCCTGCAGCCTGCAGCTTCTCAATCCTCTGTCGTATCACTCTCTCTATTCACCGTTTCAACATTTTGCTTTGCTCCTCCGTAAGACTCTCCATCACGTTCTTCTGGCCTTTGCGACGCGACAATCCGTTTGTGAATGCCATCTTTCGCGCTTGATAGCGACGGCCATGCGCGATGACCGTTGAGGCGCTCTCCTCCAACGTGGTGAACTACCTAGTCTGGAGGTATCTACAAGAAGCTGGTAAGGCTCGTAGGCCTAGAATTAAGGCATATGTAGTTACTCACGATGTCTAGGATACGGTAATGCGGCTCTGCAGCTCTCGCGTAGCTGGATTCGTGATCCCGAAACACTCCCGTTTGCAAAGAATGTGATTCCACACGCCCTTATCAGCATCTTACAAGATGGTCTCTGGTTTGATAAACTTCAGGCAGATGTCACGCAGGCATGTAGTCGCACAAGTAAAGAGATGGCTACCCAGTCTGACCTTATTCAGGGCCAGCACCGCTATAACTTCGGGCGCGATCATGGACGGCCCTTTTCACTGCGCAATGGTGCAACGCTGACATTGGACGCTGATATCCCCCGTCATGAAGTGCAAGAAGATACCAATGGATCTGCGCCAGATAACGCACCCCGCAAAGGAGGAAAGCGGAAAAGGAAAACTAATGGAGTAGTTGAACAGCGCATGGAGCAACACACCAATGGCGATGCTATGGATCTAGATCATAATGGTGTCTCCCAAGTTATTCACACTTCACGTGGTGAGTCTGAGGCCGTAGTGTCAGATATGGAATCTCCTACTGTAGAGGAGTTGCCAATATCAACACTCAGCATCGGTCACAGTACAGAGATTCAGACGGAAAAGGTAGTGGATCTGGCACCTGAAACAACTTATGTGAAGATCAAAGAGCCGGGAAAAGTGGTGACGCATACCCTTTGGGGTTCTTCACAAGCTCCAATTCTACTTACAGCTGGAAAATCGATTTTGCGGCTCCACCTCATACCAAGCTCAGGGACTGGCCATTCTGGAGGTCATTCGAGGGACCTTAAAATACCACTCAACAATTTCACTACGACAGCTATTTGCTGGAATTCGCATGAGGAAGCCACACTTGCTGCTCGAGAAGAGCAAGTAAATGAAGAAGGGGAGAAAATGATTACCGACAAGTTGATCAAGCTGACTGATGGTGGTACGGAAGCTCGTATCCTTTCATCCGTGGCGGGGATGGTCTCTACGCTTCGGTGGAATGGATCTTCGCAAAAGCTATTAAGCATTTCCACCAACGATGTCGCTGGGAGTATCAAGGTCTGGAATGACGACGATACGACCCCTCCATATATTGCTTTCCCGAAACAGGCAATACTCGATGCGGCTTGGATGACCGACACAAGTTTCGTTGTGTGTGGTGATCATTTCCTGTCTATATACGATATTGACGGTGAGCTGAAATGTCAAAAATCGTTCGATACGGACGGAAACTGGGAGAGCGTGAAGTATGATCCAGTATGTGGCATTATTGCCTGTGCCGCATTTGAAGAGATGGCATTGGGAATTGTTCACCCTAACGACTTAGCGCCGCTCCAAACGCACCCATATCCCGACGAGTATTTTAGCGACTTAGGGTTTCAGCCAATTCCCAACCAAAACTCGTACTCATCGTCGTCGCCTCGTCTGCTTGTAACTAGTTCCACTGCAGGTGTTGCGCAGGTGTGGAATGCTAACAGACCGTTCGAATGTATACATCGTTTAGTCATGGAAAGCAACAGACCTGCATGCTGTCTTGCATTCTCACCAGATGGATTTTTGGTCGCTGCTGCAGGACTCGACACTGTTACAGTGTGGAGCCCAGAATCAGGGGGCCTGCCAAAGGCCGCCTGGAAAGGTCATACTGAGGAGTGGGATGCAAATGCCGAGGGAGAATGTAGTCTAGGATGGGACCCTGATGGCAAGAAGCTCGCGTATGCGCTCGGAAACCAGGTTTGCTTTGTCCCTTTTCTTTCTAACCTAAGGAACACTGCTGACGCTAGCAAGGTTGCGATCATCAATTTTCAGCGAACAATAACGGGGATGGTTTAAAATTAGAGTAAGATTTTATTTATCAGTAGAAGAGTTCTGCGCATAACCAGGCGTTAGTGTTTGGACTTGGGTAAGGGACACGTCAGGAAGGCATGCTCGTGATGAGGAGTTGGAAGGACACGATGAAAGTTGGCGGAGGCCTATCGTCTTAGATGCCAGCCCTACCAGACAGCGGACAGATGGCGGGCTCTGATTAGAAGCCGAAGAAGTTTGAAGTTTTATGTCCAAACCTGACGCGCCTGAGTACTGTCCAGGGGCATATCCACGATGGCACAAGTCATGGTGCGGAGGCACGTGCCGAGCTTGGCGGGGCTAGTGTGGGGCAGCTGGCTGGGGGGTTGGAGGTCACATCCGAGCCATTCTACCCGTCCATTATAGCCGTCTACAACTAAGAGAAGGGATCCATAATTGTTTCCGTTGAATTGACCGGAAGAGCTATGGTCCAAATTGTTTGCTTTTGGATATTTCTGTTCTCCTGGAGCATGCTTCAATGCTTTCTCCTGTTGTTTCTTTCTGTCTCGGAAGGCCTGATCTTGTGCTGCAATCGAGCATTCAACGGATTGATCGTCTAACCCCCCATTAGCGACAGAAACAGCTAATGGAAGTACTAATTTAACGAAATCATCTGTTAGTTTTACGAAGGCTCGTCCATTTTCACCCGATATGAAAGTTTCGAATTGCAAGGCTTCACGTATCCAGTCCTGGTATGTGGCCTGGGCTTCGCTGTATATTTTCTGTAGGTGAGCAATCTCGTGTTGGCTGGTCGCTGGCTGCGCAAGTGCATCATCCAAATCTATCTTCGTCACATGAGACTGAAGCAAAGCATCAAGAGCTTTGTTGTAATCTTGCCCAAGTCTCTTCCCTATATCTTCCATTTTCTTGTAGCACTGATTAATTCTTTCGTAGTAGGGGATAACAGAGGGAATTCGGTGACGAAGAGGAAGAATCAGATTGTTCAGGGCATCAAAGTCCAGCTGCCAACCAGGAACTACGTCGCAAGGGTTTGGTAGACGGGCGTAAGGCATAAACACTGACACGTCAGACCTAGAAGGGTCGATAATTGTTAGCACTTGGGAACCAATTATCTTAGCAGGTAATTAATCCGCCGGCTTAATCGCTTTAAACTTGGGGTGAAGGAGTTAGATAACACGTACCTCTGGTTGATATCCCCATGACTAAAGCGGGTTTTCAATTGTTTGTATTCCTTGACATAGTCAGGAGCCGACTTTGTCGTGAGAGTAATGTTTTTTTGGCGACCTATTTCCACCATGGCTTCTAGACTTCGCAGCTGATCCCTTATACGTGTACTGATGTAAATATCATCCTTTTCGCTTAAAATGTCGCATGATTTGAGCTGCTTTATCCTATTTGTAACTTTCCACTCGAATTCTTGGTAGCCATCAGTGGATATCGTTGGTATTGTAAACAACTCTTCGCTATTCGTTGGAGAGCTATCGAAGACGAAAGGCGGTTTTTGGCATTCGGACTTATGAGGAAGCTCGGAAACGAAGAGTTGCTTCGCCTCACGGCGAGCTTGCCCGTCCAACCTCCCATGTACGAGTGTATCGTATATACCGCCATGAAGGAGGGTATTGTCGCGTCCTTTCCACACCGCTATATAATTCTGTTGATTAGGTGTCGTCGGAGGAACCGCTGGAGGGTCTTCGTAGATTGGCAAAGACGAACACGGATCCATGTTGTGTTTATGTGAGTCAGAAGAATGGTAGTGAGACCATATAACGGTTACGATAAGGAGCTGGAGGACTGATAGAAGCCGACGGTTTCTGATGACTGAGGAAAAGCGTTGGTCATGGTGGTTGAAGTGAAGTAACTTGCGGTAACTTGCGGTAACTTGCGGTAACTTGCAGTCACCGGGCACTTGATGCCTCCACATTAGCGGCAACTCTACTTCACTCTAGTTCCCAATTTGCGGAACGATATTCAAATTAAAAACCACGAAAAGGAGCCTGGAAGGTTTTCAGAGATATTTCATGCCCTATATGAATAACTGAGATAAAAGACTTCTCTGCCTTAATCATTATCCGTCAGGCACAAATCCACATCCACCACCCACGGGCTTTGCTTGGGCTGGTACATGAGGTTCATGATGCTAGCGTTCACCATCAAGGTCTCCTTACCAAATCTTAGCGGCTTCACGGCGGACGAGCTGCTTATATCCACATGCATAGCACTTTCTTCCACCATCTTACTATGATCAACCGCGATCGGCTCCGCCCGCGCAACATGCCTGCGCCAATCCTGATCTAGTGACTCGCTTGGATTCCACGAAACCCTTTGAGCGCCCCATCCCTCGTGAATATGGCCAAAGCAATGTAAACGCGGTTTGCATCTTCGAGCAGCGCGCAGCAAATGCTCGCACCCGACTTCTTTGTCTCTAAACGTCTTGTCTAGTCGTCCTAGCGGGGGACCATGCGTCATCATAACGTCAACTTGGGGGAAGTCTGGAACTGGGTTCTCCACGATAGAAGTTGCGCCAGGCACAACTTTGTCTGGAGGATTGAATCTATCTTCACCGCGCTCGTATGGAAAAGCCCAGTTGCAAAACTTAGGTTGATATGGCGAGACATATGTCTGGAGTGACGTTAGATTTTATCCCTCATTTTCGTAGAGCTAATGAATCATAGTTAGAGGAATGAAGAGCTGGAAGGATCACAAATATTACGAAACATACCCTCAGCCTCGCTCCTGATTTCAGTGTAAAGGTGTGGGAACCCTCCTCTAAATACGTTACTCCAGCTTTCCTTGCCTCTTCTCCCGTCCACATTTCCTTTGCCTGCTTTGGCATTTTAGGGTCAAACGTGTGTCTATGCATTCTCATGCCCTCCCTCTGATAATATTCCTCATCAAGGCTAATATCATGATTGCCAGCGATGACCAATTTCAACTCCGCATTACAATCCTCCAGAATATCTAATGCCTTTCGGTATTCATTTAACTGCCCAATCTTCGTCAAGTCACCGCAATGTAGTAAGACGTCCGCGCTCGGTAACGACTTGCGAAAGGGGAAAGGGGTAGAAGCTTGGGGTTCATTTTCTTGCAAGCTTGATTGTGCACTATGGGTATCTGAGATGATGAGGAAACGCGTTTTGATTGTCTGATGTGGTGACGAGGTTGGGAAGGTCATGGTGGAGGTGGAGCTATGGCACGGGCGTCTGGGATGCAAGGCTGACTGGATGTGGGGAAGTTCCTGCGGGCGAAGCGATGTGATACTCTGACTGATGCCGGTATACACGATATTCCGGAACATTTGCCTCATCCCGGAACGAGTCGTCCTTGTCCTAGAATGAGTCGTGTATCGCTTTGATCGGCTTGATTCCAGAGAATCCGAACCTCAGAGAGTGTGGGCGAAAGCTCGGCCAGTGTTGTAAATACGCCACGTTGCGCAAATTTACACTATATAAACTTTGGCCCCTAGCGCCTGTACCTGCTGAGTTTTTAACACTAAAAACTCTTGTTATTAATAGAATAGGGCTACTTTCTGTAGAATCTTACTTTCTTATATTAGAAGTCTGTGCCACCTCACGCACAGTGCCACCTCTCGCACACCCTTTTCCCATACAAAATCGCAATTTTTTACCCTTTATAAAATAGCAACCCCTAGGGCTATTATTATAAAAATTTAAATATAATATATTTAAAGTCTTAAATATATATTTATATATTTATATTATTGCCCGCGAAGCCCTACTGCACGCGTCCACGTCGCCGCGGGTGGAAACATCATCTGGAATCCTATTCCTATTGATGGCCAAGTGCAGAGGCGATGGTAGAGAGCCGTCGCAGCGCGTGCAGCGCTGT
>Ga0307507_10001834_pt1 | contig 46544 bp, 11 predicted proteins | sample 7_EM_MG_FD_207223 | JGI IMG/M metagenome (GOLD analysis project Ga0307507, IMG submission 207223) | Populus trichocarpa ectomycorrhiza microbial communities from riparian zone in the Pacific Northwest, United States - 7_EM | ecosystem: Host-associated > Plants > Roots > Unclassified | place... | reverse complement strand
CGCAAGCGAGCCCCAAAAGGCGGGGAGACGGATTACGGGGTTTTCTCAAATAGAGTTTTCTCCCCACATGTATATAAGGAGTAGTCCGCGTGGGCCTAACAGGGATCCGAATCGGACGTTAAGCAATAAATAATAATAAATAAGGCTTTAAAGACCTATAGACTACTTATAGCACCTTAGCTTGCAGATATAGCTAAAGTATACTTTACTATAGGCACTACCAGCAACTTAGAAGGTCTATAATAACGGTTATTCTATAAAAAGAAGGCAAAGCAGACTACTTAATCCCAGGAAGCTACCACTCTATTGCCCTAGAAAATACCCTTAGCAAGATTTTAGAAAGGGTAATAGCGGACCGCATAGTAGATATGGCTAAGGAACACACCCTACTACTATAAAGTTAAATAGGGGCAAGAAAGAACCGCTTAACACTATTAGCACTTATATTACTCGCTACTACTATTAAATCTATATAGGTAATGTAAAGGGACTTTATAATATTAATGCTTAGCCTAGATATTAGTGGTGCCTATAATAATATACTCCATAAGCGCCTCCTATATATCCTTAGGGTAAAGGGCTTCCTAAAATAGATTATATAATTTATTTAAGGGTTTATAGGCTAAAAAGAAATATTATTAGCCTTTAGCAGATACCAGAGCCCCCCTATTATAGTTATAATAGAAATACTATAAAGATTACCCCTCTTACCTATACTCTTTCTTTTCTTTATAAGCAACCTACTTAAGTCCTTTAAGGAAGGGGTAACCTAGGGGATAGGCTTTATTAATAATACAAACCTAATTATATATAGGCTAACAGCCGCAGAGAACTGTAGAACACTAGAGAAAGCCTATAATACCTATATAGAATAGGCAAGATAATACAGAGTCTAATTTTTACTAGAGAAATACCAGCTAATCTATTTTATAAGAAAACGCAACTAACCTATAAACCTTTAGTATATAATCCGTATTTAAGGCTTTAGGGGCCAACCAGTTTAAGGCCTAAGGGTATTAGGAGTATAGGTAGATAGTAAGCTCTAGTAGAGCGTATATATATTATAAGCGGCCTATAAGGGCTAAGCGCAGTACATTATAATATCCAGAATCATCAATTTTATATAGGGTCCATGCTTTTAAAGGTCACGCCTACTATATATATAGCAGTTATCCGGCTAACTATAATATATAGATATAGCATTTGGGCTATAGGAGAAACTAAAAAAGGCCCCCCTAAATTACTCCTTAAACCACTCTAAAAGGTCTAAATAGCCTACCTCTAGAGCATAATAGGCGGGTATAAGCAAATGGCTACAGTACTGCTTAAGAAGAAAGCTAATATCCCCCCCTATAATTATATATTAAAGCCACTGCAATGTAAAGGGTATAAAAGGAGCGCAACTTTAGTATTATAAAGTATATTAAGTCACGCCTAAACAAACTATAGAGGGACCCTAAGGTGCCCTATAGGAGAGCTAACTAATAACCCTAAAGTAGGGAAGACATACTAGAGAAATAGGTGGAAAAAGCAGAAGAAGAATAGTGCTATATTAGGGCCTAGGCCTATATAAAGGAGAAAGGGAGACGCGTAAAATATTAGTAGAAATAATAGTAAGAGAGAGAAAGGAGCTAAAGTAGAGCATAAAAGAGTACTAGGAAACTATCTACCGTAATATAATACTAGTCAGACTAACACTAGAGAGGCATATAGGAGTTAAAGGTATAAAGGCTATCTTAGGTAAGAGGAACCTAGGCTATAGTATGGTTAATACTATAGGGGGTAAATACCTAAGGCTCTAAGAAGGCCTAATAAAGGCAGAAAATATAATAGCAATACTCCTAAGAACAGAAATAATAGGACTAAAAGATTGGCTCTACTAGGTAGGTATCCTAGTAGGTAGCCTAAGATATAAATATAGCTGGCTAAAACAGACACTAAAATACGCAATACTGTTATACCCCTTACGCACCAACCAAGAAGCAATACTTTTAGTAGCTGGCATAAAGAACTATAATACACTACTCTTAATATAAAAAGGTCTTAAGGCGGTTACCTAGTGGCTTATTAGCTAAAATGTACTAGACTAGTTTTAGGTCGTAAAGGAAATAGTAATAGAAGGCAAAAGGGCGAGCACTAGGCGCCTCCTAATAACCCTACAGTAGTAGAGTTAAGTTTGCGATACTAGCGTGTCTATAGGCTTATTACGGCAGCAGTGGTTCCTAAGGAGGTCAAAAAGTAAGGTAGTAGAGCACTATAGGTAACTTGTAGGCGCCTTATAGACGCTATATAGGCGAGTCCTAAAAGGCGGGGAGATAGATTATAGGGTTTTCTTATATAGAGTTTTCTCCCTATATATATATAAGGAGTAGTCCGCGTGGGCCCAATAGGGATCCAAATCGGACATTAAGCAATAAATTATTATTTATCTTCGTCTTTGCGTAATATAGCCCCTAATAGCTTCTCTTTGTTTTATAACTCTGCCTTTCTACTAAGTGTATCCGCTCTTGCATTTTTAGTACCCTTAGTATACTAAATTTTAAAGTAATATTCTATAAGTATCTCTGCCTATCTAACTTATCTTCTATTTAGTTCCTTTATTATTAGGAATCCTATTAAATTCTTATAATTTGTCTTAACTATAAATGGTTTCTCTATACCTTGTAAGAATAATCTCTATTCCTTAAGTACTATAACTATACCTAATAACTCCTTATTATAGATGTTATAGTTTAACTCTAGCGGTGTTATTTTTTGACTATAGTACGCTACTAAATGCCATATATCCTCATGTCTTTGTAGTAAGTATACTCCTAGTATAAAGTCTAATACGTCTGTTTCTACCACTATATCTAACTATAGTTAATATATCTTAAGGACTAGGTCCTAGGTAAACAACTCCTTAAGTTCCCTAAATAGTTTCTTCTGCTTCTTACCCTATATCTATAGTTTATCTTTCTTTATAAGTCTTATAAACGGCTTAATACTTTTTAACCACTATACTATAAACCTCCTATAGTAGTTGCAAACCCTTAAAAACGATCTTAACTATATAACGTTCTCTAGTTCTTACTAACTTACTTATAACGGGACTAACCCAGTTATAGTAAGAATGTCTCAGTAAAACACTTAACAGATAAATTCCAACGCTTTGATTAAATTCTGCCAAATTCTACCAAGTCGATCAAATTCTGCCAAATTCTGCCAAAGTTAATTAAATTCCGCCAAATTCCACTAATGTAATGGAATTTGGTCAAACCCTATTAAAATCCGCGTAGGCTTATGCCTATACGTCTACTACTAAGACCCTAAATATTTAGTTATAAGTTTCCTATATTCCTTTCTCTTCTTTATATAACGTCTTGTACTTAGTAAGAGCTATATACCCCTAGATTTAAATAGAATTTATATTATTTCTTTAAATCTTCCCTAAAGCCTCTTCGCGCCCTTATATTATATTGCGTTAAAATAACCACTATTAAAATGGTAAACAAACCTAAATCCCCTTTAATAATTATAAGTATTATGTCCCTAGTTAGGGAACAGTTAACTATAATACAATAGTTCTTTATAGACGCCTTAGCTTAGCAGCGGGCTGTACTAGAAACCCAGTATTAGTAATTAATAGAAGCACTCTATAAAGAACTCTATAATATTAAGGTATTTATATTATAGACCCTAATAGCGATACCTATAAACAAGATTAAAATAACGGAATCTAAACCTAGCCTATTAAATGCGAATACCAAACTAGTAATAGTAGCTTAACCTATACCTATAACAAACCCTATACTTACTGCAAAATCTAAAAAGCTTCCTAACCCTTTAATATTTAATAAAAACCAAAATAACCTACGTCCCTTTATAACCAAGCTCCGTCTTAAACTCTTAATAAACTACAATTAATACCCTACTAAGGCTAGCAAAGTTAGCTATAGAATGTCTTAATTAAGTAAGGACGCTGCATAAACTATAGATCTATTCTTCTATAACGGCACCTTTATTAATTTTAAAATCTTTATCTCTTTACTAGAACGAACGTATAATAACACTAGCCGCGAATATACAGCTATTACTAAACTTAAAAACCTATAATAATAGAATTAAGACTTTACTAGCTTCTTTTTGGAATTTTTAGGCCTTATTAGCGAACTGGATTGGAATAAAGCCGCTAAAGTTGCCGCGCTTTAATAAGCTATCTTAGATAAAATTAAAGCCTAGTTAGTAGATAGGGAACTGCTAAAAAACCTATCCAAATTTGCTATAATATGTTAACAAATTAATAAGGACCTTTAATATAACAAATAGACTTATTCTCTAAAGCCAACTATACCTTATATTTAAAACTCCGCGAACCTAGTATATGCCCTAAAGCACAATCCTTCTTTAAGACCTAAAAGCCCTATATATAACCCTATAGACCTTAATGCCGCTTAATCCTATACACCCTTAGGAACTAATAAATAAAGAACACAAGCTATAAATGGAGAATGTTTTAGATATGGTAAAAAAGGATATATTTTAAAGCACTACCGAACTTACCCTTTTAAAAAGGTCCGCTATAGTTCCTCCCGCTCCTTAAGCTATACCCATTCCTTAAGTTATACTTATCCCTTAAATTATACCTACCCTATAAATTGTACTCAGACGCTATAAAGTACCTCGCCTTTAGTTAACTTGGAAAATAAATTATTCTAAGGCTAAGTTGCACCTTAGGATAAAAAGTAGAAGAGTATAAGTGTCTAGGCTCTTCTAGCGCTAATATACAGCATAACTCCCTTAATATATTTAGCGAAATTTAAATACTTAGAAAATGGAAGAAGGTATAAATTCTAATAAATAGTGGAGCCACTAGTATAGGCTTTGTTAATATAAACTATACAAAAACTTAACGCCTAAATTTAAAGAAACTTAATAAGCCCTAAGGCCTATAAGGCTTTAATGGCAAACCCTTAGTATATAGCAAAATAACACACTACGCTTTAGTAAAAATGCGGATAGGCGAATACCTTAAATATATCTCCCTATTTATAACACCTTTAAAGTAATATAAAGTTATACTTAGATATAGATAGCTAAAATAACATAACCCCTTAATTAGTTGGGTTAAAGAAATATTAAAGTTCTATATAACTTATTGCTAAAGTTATTATTTAAAAAGTCATTTGCCCTATAAATATATATATAACTATTTAAAATTAATATAATATAAATTGCCCTTGCTATAAACCTTAAACCAATATAATAAAGCCACAACTACTAATTATAATAAAGAATGCGAAGATATTACGTTAAAACCTCTTAAAATTTATATAATATAGGCCGCGCCTTTTATCTTATTAGTAAAAAGACAAGATTATAAAATCTTTGCTATAACTATGGAAGATATTAAGAAAGTACTAGAACTAAAATAATATCCTAATCCTTAACCTCTTATGCCCAAAGAGTACTATAACCTAATTAACAAGTTTAAGAAATAATTTATAGACTAACTAGCCCTATACTAAAATAAATATAATTTTAAGATAGAACTTAAGCCTAGTATAACACTAAAGTTTGGTCCGATATATGGTATGTTATAAGAAGAACTATTTATAATGTAATAGTACCTTAACAAACATCTAGAAAAAGGATTTATTCGCCCTAGTTAATTCCTATTCGCCTTACCTATACTATTTATTAAAAAGCTAAGAAGAGGCTTAAGATTCTATATTAATTATTAAGCAGCCCCCCTATCGCAGTTGCAATAGGAATACCACAAGGATCACCCCTCCTTTTCTTTGTAAGCAACCTACTTAACCCCCCCAAGGAAGGGGCGATACAGGGGATAGGCTTCGTTGACAACACAAACCTAATTATATACGGGCCTACAGCCACAGAGAACTACAGAACACTAGAGAAAGCCCATAACACCTACATAGAATAGGCAAGGCGATATGGAGTCCAATTCTTACCAGAGAAATACCAGCTAATCCACTTTATAAGAAAACGCAACCAATCTGCAGATCTCTAGTATATAATCCGCATTTAAGGCTTTGGGGGCCAACCAGTTCAAGGCCTAAGGGTATTAGGTGTATGGGTAGACAGTAAGCTCTGGTGGAGCGCATATGCGCTATAAGCGGCCCGTAAGGGCCAAGTACAGTATATCGCAATATCTAGGATCGTTAATTCTATATAGGGTCCATGCTTCTAGAGGTCACGCCTACTATATATAGCAGTTGTCCGGCTAACCATGACATATAGATCCAGTGTTTGGGCCATAGGAGAATCCAAGAAAGGCCCCCCTAAATTACTTCTTAAACCACTCTAAAAGGTCTAAATAGCCTGCCTCTGGAGTATAATAGGCGGGTATAAGCGAACGGCTATAGCACTGCTTAAGAAGGAAGCTAATATCCCCCCCCCCCCTATAATTATATATTAAAGCCGCTATAATATAAAGGGTGTAGAGGGAGCGTAACTCCAAGGTTATAAAGTATATTAAGATACGCCTAAACAAACTATAGAGGGACCCTAGGGTGCCCTATAGGAGAACAAACCAACAACCCCAAAGTAGGGAAGATATGCTAGAGAAATAGGTGGAAAAAGCAGAATAAGAATGGTGCCGTGTTAGGGCCTAGGCCTATATAGAGGAGGAAGGGAGACGCGTAAGAGACTAATAAAGATAACAGTAAGAGAGAGAAAGGAGCTAAAGTAGAGTATAAAAGAGTACTGGGAAACCACCTACCGCAATATAATACTGGTTAGACTAATACTGGAGAGGCGTATGGGAGTTAAAGGTATAAAGGCTGTCTTAGGCAAGAGAAACCTAGGCCGTAGCATAGTTAATACTATAGGGGGTAAATACCTAAGGGCTCTAAGAAGGCCTAATAAAGGTAGAAAATATAATAGCAACACTCTTAAGAACAGGAATAATAGGACTAAAAGATTAGCTCTACTAGGTAGGTGTCCTAGTAGGTAGCCTAAGGTGTAAATATAGCTGGCCAAGATAGACACCAAAACACGTAATACTATTATGCCCCTTATATACCAACCAAGAAGTAATGCTCTTAGTAGCTGGCATAGAGAACTATAATACACTGCTCTTAATATAAAAAGGCCTTAAGGCGGTTACCTAATAGCTTATTAGCCAAAATGTACTAGACCAGTTCCGGGCCGCAAAGGAAATAGTAATAAAAGGTAAAGGGGCGAGTATTAGGCGCCCCCTAATAACTCTACAGTAGTAGAGTTAATTTTGTGATACTAGCGCGTCCGTAGGCTTATTACGGCAGCAGTGGTTCCCAAGAAGGTTAAAAAGTAAGGTAGTAAAGCACCATAGGTAACTTATAGGCGCTAAGTAGGCAAGTCCCAAAAGGCGGGGAGATAGATTATGGGGTTTTCTCAAATAGAGTTGTCTCCCTATATGTAAATAAGGAGTAGTCCGCGTGGGCCCAATAGGGATCCGAATCGGACATTAAGCAATAAATAATTATTAATTATTAAGCTTTAAACATAATTATAATTTAAAACTAATATCTAATTCCCCTAATTTAAGAGACGCTTAACTATTTAGTAAAGGTATAGTACTTTATAAAGCTTAATATAGTTACTACCTCTAATAAAATCTGTATATATAAAGGAGATAAGAAGTATATAGCTTTTTATATATAATAGGGACTCTTTAAATACCTAGTAATACTATTTAGCGTAAAGAACGGTCCTAGTACGTTTTAGTAATATATTAATAATATGCTTTATAAATTCCTTAATGTATTTATTACCGCGTATATTAATAATATCTTAATCTATTTATCCTCGCTTTCTAAATATTAGAAATATATTAGAATTGTTCATACTAACTTAATAGCACGAGTGAGTCGTATCCCGGGGCACGAAATACGTATAGTATTGTATGCTCTTTGGGATGGTGGTGACTGTCGATTGTATGAAGCAGACTACGTAGTCTATATACTGATGCGCCTCCCCCCTAATTGGTCAGTGCTTCAGAAGTGCACCAGACGCGTAAGCGGGTGGTTGGTGCACCAAACGCGTAAGCACGCGGTTGGTACGACAGGTGCTGTAATTATACAAGAATAGTCCTTAAACGCTTATAAGATATAGGCTTATAATGCGATATTAAAAAATACAAGTTCTATACGTCTAAGGTTATATACTTGGGCTTAATTATATCCTATAACGGAATTAAAATAGACCCTAAAAAGTTGCTATAATTATAAATTAGGAAAGCCCTAGCAATATATAAAATATTTAAGGATTTCTAGGATTTATAAATTTTTATTAATAATTTATTAACCACTTCTTAGAAACTGCTTAGCCGTTAGTAAACCTAATAAGGAAGAATATAAAATTTAAATAGACCGCTAGATGCAAACGAGCTTTTAATAACTTAAAATATTATTTTATAACTACTCTAATTCTTATCTACTTTAACCCTAACCTTAAATATATTATTAAAACGGACTTATTAGATTATACGCTAGGGGGAGTATTGTTGTAATATAATAAGAATAGCGAGCTATATCTAGTGGCCTTTCTCTCCTAGAAACTTGCCCCTATTAAATTAAACTATAAGATATATAATAAGGAACTGCTTATAATTATTAGATGCTTTGAATAATAGTGTCCTAAGCTTAAAGGATTGTTGTTTTTAATATATATATTAACGGACTATAAAAACCTATAGTACTTTATAACTATAAAATAATTAATATAGCGCCAAATTTATTAGGCCAAATACCTCTTATAATTTAACTTTAAGATTATATATTAACTAGGCAAACTTAATTAGAAGCCTAATATATTAATATAATAATTATAAAACCTACCTGCAAATACTTTGGATAAATAAATTATAAATTGTTTATGAATTTTATTACCCCTTAAATATTTTAAAAAACTACATCCTATATTTCTAGATATGGAACTTAATAGAAATAAATTGGAAGTTAATAAATAGGAAATAGAAATTAATAAGCTAATAGAATATAAATATAAGAATAATATATAGTAGTAACTCTTTGATTAACGTCTGATACAGATCCTACTGGCCTACGCAGACTACTCCGCACAGGGTGGAAAACTTATGTATTTACAGGAAGAAAACCCCTGTAGTTAGGGGAGGAAAAACCCTATAAGCAGCCTTAGTAGGATAAAAAACCCCAATTTGCCATATTTACATGTAGCTGCGGCCCTGCGGGCCTACAGTACGTCCTCCTCCTTAGATATTTTAAACTCCTTAGGAACCACTGCTTCCTCCTCTAGCTTATCTAAAGCTAGGGTTTACTATGTCCTAGCTAGGCCTTGCCGATCAATCGCTGTGTATTTATTGCCTCTCCTATATCTTAACCATCCCCTGTGTGCTATCTCTTATTAACCATTGCTATATACGCCTTGCCTTCCCCCCCCCCTAGAGCCATTAAAGGCGTAAGGGGGATTCATCCGTTCTAATTACCATAATACCAAGCAGTGGGATATATTGTATTGGGTATCTTTTATGCCTAGGCCCCAGCTAGGCCCTTTTAAAGGGTCACCACTCCGTTAAAAGAAGACAGGGAAAACCGTGGGTCGCAATCCAGGCTGCAGTATTACGGCAGTAAAACGGCGAGTGACCGTATGCTCTGCGGGCGATCGCCCTGGGGGTTAGGAGGGGCCGTATATTTGCTTATTCGTTCGTTCATTCGCGCGTTCACTCATTCGTTAATGTGAGGTCGTTAATGCTTTCAATTGGGGGTCGGGGGATGTTATCAAGTACTATCCATCCATGTTGGATCGTACAGGTGCCCTGGATAGGAGAACAGTAGTAGTCGTTATACTGTAGAGGGCCAACAGTGGTGGTTTTCGAGATCTCACCATCCGAAATTTTTTCACCGCCGCCCTTAACGCCCACAACCACCACCCTGTCCGCACGCTGTGCGACGTCTCTGCGTTGGCTCTGGATCTGATCTTCGAAGACCCAGGTTCATAGCCGTCACCACGTACAGGTGCAGAGTCCGATTTCGACGGCCAAGAATAATATATAGATAATTAATATAATAAAAGCGATTTAAATAGAAAAATAATAGTATAAGGATATTATACTTGCTAAATGCGAAATTTAAAATAATTAATTGTACTATTAATAGAAAATAGCAGTTCTAAATTCTAAACCTTTATAATTTAAGATACTTAAATTTATATATAACCCCCCTATAGTAGGGCATCCTAGCCATATAAAGACTTATAAAATTGTTTAATAAGTATACTACTAGCCTATAATGCATAATTATATACAAAAATATATTTAAGTATATAGGATATATGTGTGTAGAAAGACCTCTTATATAAAGAAGTAAGGAGTACTTTAACTGCTACCAATTCTAATATAAAGATAATGCAATATCTTAATTAACTTTATAGTTAACTTACCTAATAGTAATAGGTTTATAAATATTATAGTAGTTATTAACTATCTTATAAAAATATAATATATAATTCCCATAGACTTAATTAATACAATATTAGTAGCCGAATATTTTATTAGATATGTCTTTAAGCTATATAGACTTCCTAACTTAATAATATCTAACTATAAAAGCTAGTTTGTTTTAGACTTCTGGCAAGCTCTATATAAATAATTAAGCATTTAAATATAACTCTTAACCGTATTTTATCTAGAGATAGATAGTTAAACTAAAATTATAAACGCGATTATAGAACAATACCTATAAATATACTACTCCCACCTATAAGATAACTAGGGAAAATGGCTACCCTTAGCTAAGTTTACTGCAAATAATATAATAAACGTATTAATGGATATAATGCCGTTCTATATAACCTACAGATAAGACCCTTAACTTAGATTTAAACTATAACCCAAAATTAATATAATAGGACCTATAATTAAACGGATCTAGTTAATTAATATATATAACTTCGCTAATTAAATAAAGCAGTTAACGGAACTATTATAAAGTAAATTATTATTATTATTATTATTATTTATTGCTTAACGTCCGATTTGGATCCCTGTTGGGCCCACGCGGACTACTCCTTATATATATATAGGGAGAAAACTCTATTTGAGAAAACCCCGTAATCCGTCTCCCCGCCTTTTAGGGCTCGCTTGCGAGTTGCCTACGAGTTACCAGTGGTGCTCTACTACCTTACTTTTTGACCTCCTTGGGAACTACTGCTGCTGTAATAAACCTACGGACGCGCTAGTATTATATACTGTACTCTACTCCTGTAGAGTTATTAGGGGGCGCCTATTACTTGCCCCTTTGCCTTCTATTGCTATTTCCTTTATAACCCGGAACTGGTCTAGCATATTTTGGCTAATAAGCCACCAGGTAGCCGCCTTAAGGCCTTTCTGTGTTGAGAGTAGTGTATTATAGTTTTCTATGCCAGCTGCTAAGAGCATTGCTTCTTGGCCGGTGCGTAAGGGGCATAATAGTATTACGTGTTTTGGTGTCTGTCTTGGCCAGCCACATTCGCACCTTGGGTAGGTAGTTATATAGTAGAGTTTGACATGCCTGCTTATCTAGGCCTCTACCCCAGTTTTCTAGTATTTAGTCCTAGTTACCTAGGCCTAAAGGCCTAGGGGGCTTTCTATAAGCAGTTGGCTGCCACTACTAATTAATAGGGGGTTTTACTATTCTTTTGGATATCTTATAATGGGGTTAACCCAAGTACTAGACCGCCCCCTAGCGGTCTATATAAGAATCTCCTCCTAGAGTTGGTATGCTTTTGTATGGCTTGGGAGCCTTCCATAGCCTCTAGTTTTATGCCTTTCTTTATTGTTTCCGCCGGCATGGGCATAAGCTGCCGCTTTTAGGGGTCGCAACTCCCTTCTTATGTGCCTACTGGCGTAATCCTATAAGGGCGTTGTGGCTGCATCCTGTAATATAGAAGCCTTAGGTACCTTTTATAGTTAAGGCTTAAACTAAAAGCCTCCCCTACCTAAGTAACTCCTGTTTGCTCCTTAAGTATACCTTACCGGCATACCGCCCTAGAGGCGAACGGTTCTGTCTGTTGGTATACTAATACGCGCATCCGTTTTCTTAAGCCACGTAGTAGTCTCTCTGGCTAGGACGTGATCCTGCCTGCCTACTAGGTGCACTAAGGGTTAGGGCCTAGCTAAGGGGTAAGGTCCTTAGAGCTAGCAGTAGCTACTACGCACTACGCCCTATAGGAGGCTAGTAGTAATATAGGGGCGTAACACCCTATACTGCTACTAGTTCCCGTTTCGTGTTGCCTATAAGAGTCTCCTTATAATAGGCCGACCGTGTCTTGTAGGAGAGGGGCCGTAGAGATACTAGGTTCTATACTAGATAACCTACTTTCCCCTCTCCTACTAACTAAGCTTGTGTCCCCCCCTTTTATAAGCTAGCCTGTGTCTTTAACTGTTAAGTCCTTGTCTAACTGGCCTGTGTTTCCCCTATAGCCTCCCCTATATATATGCATTAGGTTATAAGCACTACGCCTATTAAGACCCTCCTATAAGTCGCCTTATATATATGTGCATTAGGTTGTGTGCACTATGCCTATTAAGACCCTCCTATGAGTTACCTATAAGTTAACTATAGGTTGACTGTGAGTTAACTGTAAGTTAAACGCTATAGGGCTGTTAAAGCTAGCCTGTGTTTCCACTGCCTAGAGCTTTGCCCGTGTTTCCACCTTGTTAAGCCATCTGGTTGCCATTACGTCGCCGTTGCGTTGCTGTCGCTGTACTAGGTTGCGCGTACTATGCCTATTAAGACCCTCTTCTGAGTTACCTAAGTGTACCGGATACCAGATAGGCCCTTATAAAGGGGCCTTAATGAGTTTTCTAGGTAGGGCCTTAACAAGTTCTTTATGGTGGCCTTGGGGCCTTAATAAGTTTCGTATAAAGTATCTGTAATATGTTAACCTTAATAAGTTCTTATAAAAGGAGGATCCCTACGCCCTTGTTACGTATACTTCGCGATTTTAGAGCTAGTGCAAGCCTAAGGGTGTCCTGTTATACGCCTAGGACGCGTTTATGTTAACTAGCTAGATAAGGCCAGTTTTAGGCCTAGCTGTGAGCTAGGTAGTCGTATATTAGGTAGTTTTTATATCCTAGTTTCCCTTGCTAGGCCTCCCTAGATGGTAGAATAAGAGCTCTAAGCGGAGGCAGTGAGGCTCCTGGTGTTATTAAGGGCGATGCTTTATACGCGTCACGGGCCCATTACCACAGAGTTAAACGACAGCGCTGCACGCGCTGCGATGGCTCTCTACCATCGCCTCTGCACTTGGCCATTAATAGGAATAGGATTCTAGATAATGTTTCCACCCGCGGCGACGTGGACGCGTACAGTAGGGCTTCGCGGGTTATAAAGTAAATTAATATACACTTAAATGGTATAAGAATAGTATATAAATAAAGGACAAGCTCCCGCATGGGACTTTAAGGAAGGTAATATAGTTTACCTAAATATATAAAACCTACGGACTTAACGGCCCTTAAAGAAACTTAATTAGAAGTTTATAGGCCTATACCAAATTAAGAAAAAACTAAGCCTATACGCCTATAAGCTTAAACTGCTAACTAAGATAAAAATATACCCAATATTTTATATAAGCTTATTATAACCTTTAAAAGATAATCCTATAACTTACAAAATCCCACTACTACCTTTTATAATTGTTAATAACGGTAACAGTTTGTACTTTATTAACTTAATTAATAATATACAATAGAAAACACGATCTAAATAATTTAAACTTCTTATTAAGTGAGAAGGATATAAAACATAAACCTAGGAAATCTATAACTAGATTAAGGCTAACGTGCCTTTCTTAGTAAAAGAATTCTATAAGGACTATCCTTCGCGGCCTGCTCTAGCTAAATGGACATAATATAAAGGTAAACAATTACTACCTAATATAAATACACAAAATATAATAGTAGGAAACTTAAAATTAAAAAGAACTTAAAATGCACTATAACGCTTATAACGCAATTATATAATATATAATAGGTTATAAGTCTTAATTAAGATTAAATTATTTAGACCTTTAGTTAAAAGAGGGGTACTATAATAGGACTAGCCCAGTTATAGTAGGAATGTCTTAGTAAAATACTTAACAGATAAATTCCAACGCTTTAATTAAATTCTGCCAAATTCTGCTAAGTTAATTAAATTCTGCTAAATTCTACTAAAGTTAATTAAATTTCGCTAAATTCTACTAACTTGATTAAATTCTACTAAATTCCACTAATATAATGGAATTTAGTTAAACCTTATTAAAATCCGCGTGGGCTTATGCCTATACGTCTACTGTTAAGACCCTAAATATTTAGTTATAAGTTTCCTATATTCCTTTCTCTTCTTTATGCAACGTCTTATACTTAGCAAGAGCTATATACCCCTAGATTTAGATAGAATTTATATTATTCCTTTAAATCTTCCCTAAAGCCTCTTTGCGCCCTTATATTACTATAGCTTCTACTTTCTTTAGGTCTATACTAATTTTGCCTAGCCTAATAATAAATTTAATAAAATCTGTTTTTCTGGTAAAGAACTTATACTTCTTAATTACTACTAGCATCTTTTCTTCTTATAGTCTCTTTAAGACCCACTTAACATATTCTCTATATTCTTACTCGCTTATTAAGTAGATAATAATATTATTAAGGTATATTATAATAAATTTATTAAAGTATTCTCCTAATATACTGTTAATTTGTTTTTAAAATATTACTAGTGCGTTTATAAGTCTAAACTGTATAACTAACGGTTTGTATAATCCTTCCTTTAACCTAAAGGCTGCCTTTTACTTATCTCCTTCCTTAATCCTAATCTAATAGTACACCCATCTTAGATCTATCTTTGTAAAGATTTGCGCATTACCTATCCTATCTTAAATTTCGCTAATTAAGGGTAAAGGATACCTGTCCTTCCTAGTAATGCTATTTAACTATCTATAGTTAATATATATCCTAAGTTTTTCGTTCTTCTTTAGGATAAATAATATTAGATAACTTACTAATAACTATAACGGTTTAATATATCCCTTTTATAAGTTCTCTTAGACAAATTCCTTAAGTGCTACTAACTTAGTTTTAATAAGCTTATAGATTAGAAAGAACTTTAAACTTATTCCTAGTTCTAGTTCTATCTTATAGTCCTATACTATATATTCTAATAGCTTTTTACTTTCTAGGCTCTATAGCCTTTTACCATACTTATAGTATCTTTTTAGTATATAACTTAAGCTTTGCTCAGTCTCTTTATATATTACTCTAACTTAGTACCATATTATCTTAGTTTATTATCGCACCTTACGTTATTAAGTATTTATAATATTAACTTAACCTATAACCCAATTAATTCTTAGATTATATTCCTATAACTAAGGTATTCCTAGTATCGCCTCGTCCTTTCCTAATAGTAGGATATTAAAAGATATCTTAATACCTCTTCCTTTAATAGTTAACTAAATAGGTCCTATTTTAAGGTTAATAATACCTCCTCTATAGGCTATTAGATCTCCTAAAATCGGTATTAATAGGTATAAGTGTTCTTTCTATCTGTATAGTAACCCTATCCTTTTAACTGCCGCTAGTAATATATAGTTTCTTATTACTCTACTATCTACTAACGCTTTAAATTCTTAATCTTGCCAACTAACTCTTAAGTTTAGGTGTTGTTCTATAACTCCTTTAAGGGTCTAAGGCTCTACTACTAGCTCCCTCTAGTCCTATAGGCCTCCGCTTTTCCCAACTATTAACTATTAATCTTTAATTATACTTGGTCCTTCTACGGCCAATACTTAGTTCGCTTTTTATCTTTAATATACCATAGATAAGTGTTCTCTGGGCACTCCTACTACTATTATCCGTCTAGGCATTCTTCCGTAAGAAACCTTCCTAGTTAAAGTATTAAGTCTCCTAACTCTTAGACTTCTACTAGGTGCTAACTATACATATACTTTACATCTCTATACTACTTTTTACTTATTATCCAGTATATTCTTATTAAATACTTACAATGTTTATCTTTGGGTGTCCTATACATATTATATATATAATCTAAGCTAATATATAATATGCCAGGTGCTTTAGGTTAACTCTTAGTTTATTTTTATCCTTAAATTTAAACCTCTCCGGCGTTAATCTAAACGTTACTATATTATTTACTAGTACCAATACCTAAATTATCTCTCTCTAGTCTATAGCCCATTCCTCTAGGTTCTTTAATATTATAACTAATACTCCTTTAATATAACTTATCTATTTTTCCAATATTAACTAGTCTAGTACAACTTTCTTATCTAGCCATATACAGAAGTCTTCCCACTTATTGTTTCCTTACTGCTAATACCACTTTTAGTAAAGCTCTGTAAGTATATATAATTAGTTTATAAGGAAGTATCTTTTTACTGCTGTATTGTTATAACCTTTAGTATATCTTTCTATAAATCTAGTTAGAATCCCTAGATCCTCTTCTTATTCCAGTTTATTTAACCACTTAGCTCTTAGTATTCCTACCCTTAGCCTATTTATAACTTTCCATATAGGTGCTCTATCCTTTATACATCCTGGTATAGCTAATCTTTAGTCTAGCTTCTGTTCTTGCTATATAATAATTTATTACCTAAACTTATCTATACTTTCCTTTAGTTTTCTTTTTCTAAAAAAATCCTTAAAGTTATCTTGCTTCTTAATTACTGTATTAACTTTTTAACCTTTAGGCTAAACGCTGTGTTTACCTAGAACTACTATAGACCTTATTCGTTCTTTAAAATCTTAGCTCCCTAGGAATCTTTATCCTATACTTATTTATTTGTCTATAAACTAAGCTACTACCCTTTACTATCAGTTTTCGTCTGTTATAAATTCTTAAGTATATCTCATCTCGCCTTAAGAATCTTAACTGTCTCTTATCTTATCTTAAGAATCTTAAGTCTATAGCCTTTTGTCTTTATTAAGTGGTAAGCTAGTACTAGCAGTTATCTACTTGCTTAATTGTCTTTAGATATTACTCCTTCCGTCTTATAAAGTGATAAATGCTGCATTTAATGGTATTATAATACCCATTACTAAACCGCGTTTAGTAGTAGTTCCAGTCTCTGCTTCTATTGCGTTATTAAGGTTTAAGCGCCCCTAGCTAGCCTTATTTTCCTTATTGCTATTAATTAATAAGTACTCTAACTTTATTGTTAGTGTTACTAATCTTTATCCGTATGTTACTATAATATCTTAATCTAGCTTATAGAGTTGATCTTATTCTTTATTTAACTCTCTAGTTCCTTTAAGTCCTTATAACTCTGGCTTTTACAGCTAATAGCTTACGCCATACCTAGCGTCCTTATAAATTTAGCATGCATTATTATAACAGAACGCGAAATGTTTAATAGAGCACTCCTTAGTACCTTATAACCTTTTTATTACTAGTCCTAGTTCTCCTTACTTAGTTCCTTTTACTGCGTAATTACTTTAACTACCTCTATAGTCTTTAGCATAATAACCTTATTTTTCGCAATTTATATAAGCTCCTAATTTAAACCAATCTTCTTATTATGGAGTCCGCCTAAACATCTTCTATTAATAAGATCCCTAATTTAGCCTTTGCTCCTTAGTCCTGTAATTACTTAATTCTTAACCTCTAGGTTTCTATAGTTTCTTATTCTATCTTTTAGATTTTTTAGTACCGCTTAAGTCTATTAGCTTTAGTCTACCATTCTATAGTTTATAACTCTATATTAGTTAATACGTACTCTACACCTTATACAACTATAGAACTCTATCTTACCCTTTCTTAGCTTATTCCCTTTAATAGATCCTATTATTAATCTTAATTAACTAATCTATTAACTCTCTTAGAGTTTCCGCATCTTCTATTAGAATAATTACGTCCTAGACTTTAGTCTTAAGTCCCTATTTATACTATGCCATAAGCGCCTTATTATTCTACTTAACCTAAGTTGCGAGTATCTAAAACTATATTATATACTCAATTACTAAAGTGCGTTATACTAGGTTCTAAAGCTTCCTTTTTGCTATAGTTATTGCTTCTAAGTCTCTAAATATTTGCGTAAGTCTTTCTATAAACCCATTCTAGTTAGTAAACATAAACCATACTTCTTAGTTAGTAGTTATTATTCCATTTATTTAGATTTTAGTAAGGTAAGGTTTAAACCACTTAAGTGCTCTTCCAGTTAAGAATAACCCTATATACACCACTTAGTCTATAGGTATTACCAGCTTTACTCCCTCTTACATAACCTTAAAGTATATTTATATAATAATAATTTATTGCTTAACGTCCGATTTGGATCCCTATTGGGCCCACGCGGACTACTCCTTATATACATATAGGGAGAAAACTCTATATAAGAAAACCCCGTGATCCATCTCCCTGCCTTTTAGGACTCGCCTATATAGCGCCTACAAGGCGCCTATAAGTTACCTATAGTGCTCTACTACCTTACTTTTTAACCTCTTTAGAAACCACTGCTGCTATAACAAGCCTACGGACGCGTTACTATCGCGAACTTAACTCTACTACTATAGAGTCATTAGGGGGCGCCTAGTGCTCGCCCCTTTGCCTTCTATTACTATTTCCTTTGCGACCTAAAACCGGTCTAGTATATTTTGGCTAATAAGCCACTGGGTAACCACCTTAAGACCTTTTTATATTAAGAGTAGTATATTATAGTTCTCTATATTAGCTACTAAGAGCATTACTTCTTGGTTAGTGCGTAAGGGGCATAATAGTATTATATATTTTGGTGACTGTCTTAGCCAGCTATATTTATATTTTAGGCTACCTACTAGGATACCTACCTAGTAGAGCCAATCTTTTAGTCCTATTATTCCTATTCTTAGGAGTGTTGCTATTATATTTTCTGCCTTTATTAGACCTTCTTAGAGCCCTTAGGTATTTACCCCCTATAGCATTAACCATGCTATAGCCTGGGTTCATCTTGCCTAAAACAGCCTCTATACCTTTAATTCCTATATACCTCTCCAGTATTAGTCCAACTAGTATTATATTACGGTAGATGGTTTCCTAGTACTCTTTTATACTCTACTTTAGCTCTTTTCTCTCTCTTACTATTATCTTTACTAGTCTCTTACGCGTCTCCCTTTCTCCTTTATATAGGCCTAGGCCCTAATATAGCACTATTCTTCTTCTGCTTTTTCCACCTATTTCTCTAGTATGTCTTCCCTACTTTAGGGTTGTTGGTTAGCTCTCCTATAGGGCACCTTAGGGTCCCTCTATAGTTTGTTTAGGCGTAACTTAATATACTTTACAATACTAGAGTTGCGCTCCTTTTATACCCTTTATATTATAGCAGCTTTAATATATAATTATTGGGGGGGGGGGGGGTATTAGCTTCCTTTTTAAGCAGTGCTATAGCCGTTCGCTTATACCCGCCTATTATACTTTAAAGGCAGGCTATTTAGACCTTTTAGAGTAATTTAAGGAGTAATTTAGAGGGGCCTTTTTCGGTTTCTCCTATAGCCCAAATACTGGATCTATATATTATAGTTGGCCGGACAACTGCTATATATAGTAGGCGTAATCTCTAGAAGCATAGACCCTATATAGAATTGATAATTTTAGATATTGTAATATACTACGCTTGGCCCTTATAGGCCACTTATAACGTATATACGCTCCACTAGAGCTTACTATCTACCTATACTCCTAATACCCTTAGGCCTTAAACTGGTTGGCCCCTAAAGCCTTAAATACGGATTATATACTAAAAATCTATAGGTTAGTTACGTTTTTTTATAAAATAGATTAGCCGGTATTTCTCTAGTAAGAATTAGATTCTATATTATCTTGCCTATTCTATATAGGTATTATAGGCTTACTCTAGTATTCTACAGTTCTCTATAGCTATTAGCCCGTATATAATTAGGTTTATATTATTAATAAAGCCTATCCCCTAGGTCGCCCCTTCCTTAAAGAACTTAAGTAGGTTACTTATAAAGAAAAGGAAGAGAATAGGCAAGAGGGGTAATCCTTATAGTATTTCTATTATAACTATAATAGGGGGGCTCTAGTATCCGCTAAAGACTAGCAATATTTCTTTCTAGCCTATAAACCCTTAAATAAATTATATAATCCATTCTAGGAAGCCCTTTACCCTAAGGATATATAGGAGGCGCTTATAGGGTACGTTATTATAGGCACCACTAATATTTAGCTAAGCATTAATACTATAAAGTCCCTTTATATTGCCTATGTAGATTTAATAGTAGTAGTAAGTAATATAAGAGCTAATAGTATTAAGCGGTTCTTTCTTGCCCCTATTTAACTTTATAGTAGTAGGGTGTGTTCCTTAGCTGTATCTGCTATATGGTCCGCTATTACCCTTTTTAAGATCTTACTAAGGGTGTTTTCTAAGGTAATAGGGCGATAGCTTCCTAGGATTAAGTAGTCTACTTTGCCTTCTTTCTATAGGATAACCATTATTATAAACCTTCTAAGTTATAGGTAGTAGCCTATAGCAAAGTATACTCTAGCTATATCTGTAAGCTAAGGTGCTATAAGTAGTCTATAGGTCTTTAAAGCCTTATTTAGTATCCTATCTAGTCCTAGTACTATATTATTTAAAAGGCGGTTAATAGTTCTAGCCATTTCCTCTATTGTTATATCGCTATTAACTCACAGGTAAGTCGCTGGTGTTTTACCTATAATATTACTAAGGTCTGCTAGAGCTGGTTAGGGGAAGAACCTTTTTATAAGGATCTTTACCTTCTTCTTATTATTATTAATAGCCTATAACTCCCCTACTCTTTATAGGGGTAGTAGGTATAAGTCTTCTACTAAGCGCCCTACCTTTTTTTTTATTTACCTATTTTACTATGGCCTAAAGGCCCTTATTATAGGGGAGGCTTAGGTTAGAAGTATGCTTATTTATAAACCATCTCTAGTTATTCCTTACTTCTTTTTTTAGGGTATTCTTTAACTAGTTTCTTATATCTTTATATTATCTCTTATCTTTAGGATTATAGCTACTTATATATTTCCTTTTTGCTTATTATTAGCTAGTAATAAGAACCATGTATTATGCGGACTACGCGTATTGCATATAGGGGCCCGGTTTTAAGACTGGGTAGTACTCTTCTAGCCCGTTTTTAATTACTGCCTAGATCCTTTCTAGTCTTTAATTAATTTCCTTAGGGGTGGCTAGTAAGCCTTACTTATTTAGTATTAGGTAAATTTCTTCTAGGTTTTAAAGTTATTATTTAACTATACTAAGGAAGCTATCTATCTTAAGCTTCCTTATTGCATATCTTTTACTATTTAGTTACGCCTTAATATCTAGGTCTAGCTGTATTTAGATAGGGATATAGTTTAAGGCGAGTACCTATTCTTCTTTAGGGTTGTACCTTTTAAGTCTCTGGTATAGGCCTTTGTCTATAAATATAAGGTTAATTATACTTCTAGCAGTACCTTATTGCTATAATTACTCCTAGGGGGGTAGCTAGTTTAAGGCCCTAGATGTCTATAGCTCTTAGTAGGCACTCTACCTATTATTTAGTAGCGATATAGATACCTCCCTACTACAGGTGGTAGAGGTTTATATTTCCTAATAGGATAGACTCTATGCCTTTAGTTTTTAGTAAGCTTATTACTAATATAATATTCTCTATTTATAGGACCTCTTTAACCCTAGGGTTATACACATTAATAACTTATACCGGACCCCTATATATCTGGATTATTATAACTATAATATCTAGGTTAACTGCCTGCTATAATTATAAGGATAGGCTAATAGCCTTACTAATTATAAAGTACACATATATAGCTGCTTTTGGTTTATATAGGAGCTGGAATCCTTAGGGGTAGTATATTAATTATATATAGGTATTATAATACAGTTCTTATATAGCAAGGATATAGTGTTTCTCTAGGTCTAGACTATCTAGTAGGGGCCTTATAAAATGGTAGTTTATATTGCCGTAGTTATACTATATAATAGATAGGTGGCGGACCCCTAGTAAGGGTTCTTTGTCTCTTTTTTATTTCTCACTTCTTCTATTTCTACTTTCTCTAAAATTTTCGGAGCTTCTATCTCTTATATTTGCACCCTAGTTGCTACTTATTTTATATAAAGCTTTCTATTCCCATATCTTATATTCCTACTAGCACTTTTATATCTAAGTCTATTATTATCTCTAGTTCTTCCCCTAATCCTACTAGTTGGCTATATACCCTTTATAGGTTGGCTGCGAATGTTATATTTGCCGCATTAAGTCTAATTCTTAATTGTCCTGGTTTTAAGCTTACTATAACTGTCCATAGGGGCCTTCCTATAAGGCGTCCTCTCCCTTATATCCCCTATAACCCTTATATCCCTATTTAGTCTAGTAATATTACATAGTGTTGCTCCTGGCCTATTAAGGCTTAGGATAGCTGGCCTAGCCCCCTAGTATTAAAGGTAGGAAACGCTAGGAAGGCACCTATATCCCCCTAACTTATTACCTATTATTTCTATTTATATAACCTAGCGTACAGTTATTCCTATAGCTGTTAAGCCCTTGCCTTCTATCTCCTATATTTAATACAGTCTTCTCTTTCCTACGCCTTATATATACTTTAGTAGCTGTCACGGAGTGAGCACAAGCGATGATAATATATAGCGAAGTAGATATTATTAAGCTATGTACATGAACTGTGTAATAAAGTCAAGACGTTGCGTAAGGAAAGGAAAGTAGGAAATAGGGGAAAAAGGGTACATAACGTTCGCTTGGTTGCTAGGTTAACGGGTACTATGCTATATATGGGCAGGGTAGAGCTTAGGTGGCGGTTCTAGTAGAACTTGGCAGAATTCGGCAGTTAGAGGTCCTTGAAGTTGCTAGTTGGTAACTCCAACAGTAGAGACAGCAGATTGCGGCGGAATATAGTAGATTGCTGTCAGATTGCCGTCTCGTGGTTAGTCTTTGGTTATTCAGTTAGTGGAAACAGGTGGACGTGTATAAGGTGTTATGGGGGTGTCCTATAACAGTACCCCCCCTTTAAACTTAAGCATCTGCGAGATGGGGCTGTGGTAGTTCTAGGTAGAGTTTATAAAAGTCTTCTGCGGCTTATATAAGTCCTATAGAGTTGGCAGGTTCCTATAAGGGTTTAGTAAAACCTCTCTATTTTATAAGGTACATATATTTACATTTCCGTTTGTCGTACTTAATATTGTTAACTCTTTTAATAAGGTACTTATCCTCACTATCCACTTTAACTGGTGGGGGAGGGTCTTGGATCTGTCTAGGTAGGGCGTCTGATATAGGGGCGGCAGGGCGGAGGACTGATATATAGAATATAGGGTGGATTTTAACCGTATTAGGGAGCTTTAGTTGGTAGGTATAAGAAGAGACAACTTTTTTAACCTTATAAGGGCTAGCGTTCTTCTAATTAAGTTTCTTAGTAGGTTGTTTTGTGTTCAGATTTCTTGCGTTTAGCCAGACAAAGTTACCAATTTGGTAAGCTGGTGCTGGGGTTCGGTTCTTATTTGCTACGGCTTTATAGACAGACTGGGCCTATGTTATTTCGTTAGTAAGGAACTCCTATAGTTCTTCTATCTTCTTTATGAATTCGTTTGCTTCTGTAACTTATAAGGCCTAATAAGCTAGATGAGGAACATTACTGAAGGGTTTAAAACCCATTTGCGGGTGCTGGCCGTAATTAGCTAGGAATGGGGAGACCTTTGTGGTTTCTAAAACGGAGTTATTTGCAGTAAACTTGGTAAATATAAGCCAGTTTATCCAGTCGTCCTATAGATATAATGTGTATATCCAAATATACTATTCCATTATAGCATTTACACGTTCCGTTTGACCATCCGTTTCTGGGTGATATGCTGTAGACAATAGTGCTTTAATGCGGAGTTAGGTAGTTAGTTCTTTCCAAAACACTAAGATAAACTGGCGGCCTCTATTGGAGACGATTGTTTTGGGGAGTCTGTGGAGTTTCTATATATAATCCAGGAATAGTTAGGCAACGGCAGGTGCTAATATATTAGGGCAGGCGATCAAGTGTCTTATCTTAGATAGTTGGTCTATAACTACCATAATATTTATGCAGCCTTTACTTTTGGGGAGATTAACAACAAAGTTAATTAAGATGTCCTTCCATCTTCGGTCCGGAATAGGTAGTAGCTTTAAAAAGCTGTTGTATGTCTTATATAAAGCTTTGGCTCGTCGGTAGGTATAGTAGCTAGAGATGTACCTTCGTGTCGTGTTATATATGTTTAGCCAGTAGTACTCCTATTAGAGTAGCTCCAGGGTTTTTCCTTAGCCTAGGTGGCCGGCTACTGGTAGGTTATATACGTGTTTAAGAAGCTTGAGCTTAAGTTTATTATAATTAGGGATAACTAGGCGGTTCTAGTAGTACAAGCGGTTTCTATAAACTTCATATTTACTTAGAGAGATCTTTTTAGAGCGTCTAACGCCATCTTGAATTAGCTTAAGTGTCTTTTAGATAAACTTGTTGTTTGGGTATTTGTTAATTATAATCTATTTAATTAATTAATTAGTTATTTTAAGGACGTGTACCGTAAGGTCTTTAGCTAGGGGATTAAATAATTCGGGACGAAGCAGGGTTTGTTTGTAGTAGGCGCGTACTTCTTTCTGTGCTATTATGTCTTGTAAACGTTAAGTTAGGGTATTAGGTTTTTGACCTTAAATACCTAGATAGTACGTGATTAAGAATTAGAATTAAGACAGATATTCTAACCAGCGGGCTTAATAATGACTTAGCTATTTTGTGGTTATAAAGTACTATAGATTCTTATGGTTGTTAAGGACCTTAATTAGAAATCCAGCGTCTTCTAGTTTAGGTTACCATTATTTAAAATATCTAATAATGGCTAATAATTCTTTATTGTAGATCTCGTAGTTATATTCGGCTGGACTTAGTTGTTTTGAGAAGTATACTATAGGGTATAGTACCCCTTCTTTATTATACTGAGACAGAATGCCTCTAGTGACGTAGTTAGATAAGTTAGCTTCTATAACACTCTTTTAGTTTGGGTTAAAGTGTTAGAGTATAGGTGCGGTAGTAAACATGACTTTTAGATAGGCAAAGGCCTTCTTGCATTCCTTATTAAAGATAAAGGCTTTATCCTTTTAGGTTAGAGCTATAAGAGGTAAAACTAGGGCGGAGAAGTTATTAATAAACTATTAATAGAAATTAGCAAATCCTATAAAGGCTCTTACATCCTTAATGTTCTTGGGTTCTTACTAGTTTACAATTACTTTAATCTTCTTTAGGTCTATTTATATGCCGTCTATAGAGATAATAAGTCTAAGGTATAGAACTTCCGTTTTATAGAACTCGCATTTATCTATATCTAATTGTAGTTTAGCTCCATGTAGGGCTTTTAAGACAAGGTTAATGTATTTCTTATATTCAGCTAGGTTATTGCTATATACTAGGATGTCGTCGATATAAGCAGTATAGAAAACGTCCAGGTAAGGTTATAAGGTATTATTTATAAAGTGTTGGAATAAACTTGGGGCATTTGCGAGGCCAAACGGCGTTACTAAGTATTTAAATAGTCCGTATCTAGTACGGAATGCTATAAGCTATTTATCTCCTTTTGCAATACGGAGGCGGTTAAATGCGTAGATAAGGTTAAGTTTTATATAGTAGTGAGCCTTACTTAATTAGTTTAGTGTCTCTTAAATTAACGGGAGCGGGTACTGATTCTTAATAGTAATAGCGTTAAGAGCTTGGTAGTCTATATAGAAGCGCAGACCGCCGCTAGGTTTCTTAATAAAAATTATAGGTGCAGCTATAGGTAAAGAGCTTGCTCTAATAAATCCTTTACTTAGGTGTTCGTCCAAGTACTTCTACAATACTTGGAGTTCGTTTTAGGATATTCTATATAAGGGTCCAAATCCTGGTTATTTTCCTTCTTTGAGTATAATCTTGTGGTTATATGGTTGGTGCTCCACTAACTTATCAGCTTTCTTTTGTAAAAATACTTCTAGATGCTTATAATGGCATACTAGTACTTTTGTGGTAGGGTTAGTATGCTTCTTTGGTGCTAGGGCCTTTTTAATATCGGCTATTGTAACGGCGAAGATTGTATATTTAGGTTTCCTGGCGAGTCGTGCTAATAGGGTAGCTCCGATTATATAGATATCCATAGAAAGGGGGGCGAGTTGCTAGCTGGCAACTTCCTTTTAATTATCTACTGTTTCTTGTTCAACTTTAGGTTTAGTATTAGGTACGGAGTCAGTATTAGATTTAGGTTTGGGTTCTTTAAGTATCCTTTTTATAGTAGAATACCAGTTCTTCTGGTACTTTTGTATATTAAGCTTAAGTTTAGGCTTCTGCTTGGTTTGGGGTAGTACAGTAGTTAGGGTTGGTTTGTAGGGTTTAGTATAATTTTTGGGTTCTTAGTGGAATTAGGTGGACTTTTTAGACTAATAGATCTTAGTGGATTTTTTAGATTTTGGTTTAGGGTCTAAGCAGCGAGTTATAAGGCACTTCTGCTTACAATAGGAGGCGGTAAATAGAAGCTTAAGGTTGTCCCAATTAATGGTTACCTTATATAGCTTTATCCAAGGTTGTTTAAGTATTACTAAGTGACCTAGAGTGGTAATAAAAAGCTTAATTAGTTCTTTATGGTTTAGGTATTAGAGTCTTAGAAATACTATATGGGTAATACGGCCTAAGATAGTACGTTTGCCATTAAATCCAAATATGTTAATATGCTAGTTGAGGGGGGTTAGAGTAAAACCATTATCTTATATAAAGATCTTATTAATGAATCCTATGCTACTAGCTCCTGTATTAATTAGGACTTAAGTATTAACCTATTAATTATTCTGCCGAAGATAATAGTTAACGGTTATGCTGTAATTCTAAGAGTTAGAGTTCGTAACATTTAAAGCATTTAATAAGATCCTAAGGCAGCGCCGTTTTAGAGAGTGACTTAGCTCTAAGACCTTCCTTTTAGAGGCAATTAGGGTGGAGTTCTTATAGCGTGTTAGTTGTAGCTTCGTCCTTATAAGTGGTGCTTACTAGATGCGGGGCTGGAACCAGGTGGAGATTAGGGACGGTAACTAGAGGATTAATACGGTAAACGGCTGCTGGTGTTAGCCGTTTATAATTCGCGTTGGGGCATGGGGACGGAGTAGTAGTTAAAAAGGTAGGAGCTACTTCTACACTTAAAATAGAGGCCTAGCTTAGTGCGTCGTTTTTATTTAGAGGACCCTAGTGGGGCGTATCCTAGGGTTCTAGTGTTGATATCCATGGCGTTAGGGTGCTTAGGCTGAGACAATAACTTAGTAGACGTTTATAGGTTTGTCGTATTATATTAAGGAGCGGACTTTGGTGTTAGGCGTAGTATATCATTGTATTATTTATTAATAACGTTTATATAGGCGTTAAGAGCTTCTGGTAGGTCTACACCTATTAGGGAGGTTTTTAGTTTGGGACTTAAGGATTTAATAAGGCTGTTAATTAGTGTGGAGTTATTCTAGCCTATTTCTTTTACGTAATGGTTGAATTTAGAGAAGTATACTAGGAAGCTTTTTATTCCTTAAGTTATGTGGTTTATCTTTCTCTAAGTAGTAGCTTGGCGGTTTGGGTTACTATATATAGCTTTAAGAAGTACAATTAGGCTTAGTACTAAGTTTAGTTAAAGAGGTTTAATAAGGTTAGCTATATCTCCTCCTAATTAACTTAGGGCGTAGCAGAGTTAGTTGGCTTTAGTTAGATAGCGGTTAGCGTTACCAGTTAGCTTATTTTTAAGCCGGCTTAGGAATGATTGGAGTTTTTGTTATTTACTGGTGAATATCAGAGGGTCTGGTAGTTGTTTAGATTGTTGTGGTGCAGTAGTTAGTTTAGGGTAAGTAACTACTATAGGTTTGGGGCTCTTGTTCCGCGTGTTTATCTCTAGAAATGGTATTTGGTCTTAGGGCCTTAATATAGGCATCTTAAGGGTGCGGATTTCTTCTTAGAGGTCTTTAATTAATTACCAGTGTCGTGCTTCTTGTTTAGCTTATTATTAAGTTAAAGTGGCTTGGTTCTATATAAGGGTGTCTATAAAGGACTTCTGTATTTCTGCTAATTATTTTTAGAGTGCGGATATAATGCTAACGGCTATTATGGGGGCTTTAGGGTCGTTCTGCATTTTAGAGGGTGGTATATAGGGTTAACGCAATATAGTGTTACGGAGTAAGCATAAGCGATAATAATATATAGCGAAGTAGATATTATTAAGCTATATATATAAACTGTATAATAAAGTTAAGACGTTACGTAAGGAAAAGAAAGTAGGAAATAGGGGAAAAAGGGTATATAACGTTCGCTTAGTTGCTAGGTTAACGGGTACTATGCTACACATGGGTAGGATAGAGCTTAGGTGGCGGTTTTAGTAGAACTTGGCAGAATTCGGCAGTTAAAGGTCCTTGAAGTTGCCAGTTGGCAACTCCGACAGTAGAGATGGCAGATTGCGGCGGAATACGGCAGATTGCTGTTAGATTGCCGTCTTGTGGTCGGTCTTCGGTTGTTCAGTCGGTGGAAACAGGTAGACGTGTATAAGGTGTTATGGGGGTGTCCTGTGACAGTAGCAGTTTGCGCATTTTATTTAGTCTTAATTTAAGTAGTGTCTTATATTATAGGGGCCTATATAGTAGCCGCAGCACACCTATACTACGTATGTGGATTAGGTGCGTCCCTATTATATATAGCAATAGTATTATTTTAGGCATAGTCTGTAGTTATAAAGCCTTATATTATATATAAGGCCATTTATAATTATTCCTTTTAGATAAGAAGTTTTTATATTCCTGGTATAAGTATACTAATAATAAGGGAGCTATATATTTAACTAATGTCTCCCTAGTAAGTCTCTAGCGACCCTTATATCCTTTTATTATTCTTATTATTTACTTAGTTTGCATTTTCCTATTAAAGCTATTAGATTTAGGTAATTTTACATCCTAGTATAAGGCGTTCTGTTTATCTTACTATCTCCTATATAATTACTATGTTATCTGCCTAGCGTCCCTTTTTTACCCTAAGGCTTATAGGAACTGCTAGGACTTTAACTAGGTAATCTTTATAGAGTATTACGGACGCTTTAAGTACGATGTTACGACTACTTGGGGAAGAGTTGGAGGAAGCTAGTTAGTTAATACAAGCACGGTCTAGGGTGGAACCGGTGGAACCATGTAATAAAGGATGGTAAACGAGTCACATAATGTTATACGCAGTGTACGTAGTATACGCGATGTACGCCTATGTACCTTATATACAACACGTATCTTACGTATAAGGGAGGATTTCTTAGGAGTATAGTTGTGTATTTAAAGGACCTTAGTCCCTACCTTAGATAGTTCTCTCCTTATAGTAAATCTTAGAATACAATTGGAGTTAATCTATTGGGCAATCACTCCACTAGTTATTATTATGTTGTTAAATTGTTCTTACCTACATACCTAGCCCAATAATAGGACCCACCGTAGTTACTGCTATAAGGTTCCGTTACATAGAGTACTTTTATGCCAATATATTCTCCTAGCCTATCCCCTACCCTTATAGCTTATTCCTTTAACTATTAGTCCTTTAGGGTAACTCTAATATCTCTACTCCTAAGGTGTTGGACTATAATAGCGTTATAAACCTCTTTATGGATTTCTATAAAGACTTCTATTTCTAACTATCCCCTAAGCCCCTCTGCTTTTTTCTATATTTAGTTATATTATAATTATATACTCAGTTATTATCTTAAGGGGGGTAGGTTCCCTATACTATAGAAGCATAGCTATAGCGGCCTAGATGCGGTTCGCCAGTAAGAGGGGGTTTAATTTATTTTTAATTTTATTTAGCTATTAGAGAATTTAATTAAGGGTTTACTAGAGGGGCGCCTAAGGTTTACTAGACTAGCGGAGCCATTCTACTAGCTGTATTAGTTTATTATAGCTAACGGTTACTCCCCTATAATTCTAGATACTAGACACATCTAATAGGCTTTATATTTTATTAGATGCCTTCTTAATAGAGGTATTTCCGCTTTATAGTGTGGTATTTGCCCATCTTTATTATGGAGGGCTATTGCTAGGCGTATTTCTGGCGGTCGCGCACAAGTGCGAACCACTATTGTTTAATATATGCCTCCCCTATAATGCATGCATCTTAGGGGGATTCTCTAGGTGTTTTTTAGGGGTCTTTTAGTTGGTTTTGGTCTTTTAGGGCAGGTATAGCAAGAGCTCCAGAGCAGAAAGATTTAGATAATAATAAGTATATTTATATAAGGAACCCTTTAAGTTTTAACTTTTCTCCTAAGAATTATTTAATTAAGGGTAACTTAACCTTAGCTGCTCCAATTCCATTAATTCTTTAAGTATTTAGTTATTATCTATTAACTAATTAACTATTTCCTATAACTAACCCACTATAACAAGCTGCAAATCTATATCCCTTATACTAGTATCCTTACTAGTACCTAAGGTAGTTACTACTATAGATAGCGTTATAACTGGTGCTTTCGGTAGCATATTATTTAACTTTATTAATACTGTAACTAGGTAGTAAATGTATAATAAAGCTTTATAGGAAACGCTATGGTAGACTTACTCATAGGCTAGGTGTATAGGTAAACAGGAAGTTAATAATATAACAAGTACAAATAATAACTGGTAGAGTGGTTGCCTAACAGATTAACTCCAATTATATGCTAAGATTTACTATAAGGAAAGGAACTATCTAGGTAGGAACTGTGGTCCTTTAAATACATATCCATACTCCTAAAAAAGTCGTTACTCTATCTACTCTATATATTTTATCTACTCTATTATATAGATTATATAAATTATACTATATAACCTTACTTACTATTCCTCGTCACATAGCTCTACTAGTTCTATTCTAGACTATACCCTTACTAATTAACTAACTTTCTCTAACTCTTCTCTAAGTAGTTATAATATTATACTTAAAGCGTTTATAATACCACTTATATAGAGCTTATAGCCTTAAGAGAACGCGTAGTTATTAAAGCGCTATATTGCTAAGTTGTGAGTATTATAGTACTTACTAGTTTCTAGCTTAAGCAAGTATTTAGGAGGTATTAATTAAATAGCTACCTATATTGCTATAATCGCATCTTTATTTCTTAGCTTCTTATACGCCTTTTATTTAACTGGTTAGTTTGCTTAAGGTATAATAGTAAGAGTATCTATTTTAAATAAGAATCTAATTCTGCTTAATATAGAGCCTATGGCGTTATAGCTGTCTACTTATATAGAGGGTGGTTGGCGTTAATTGACGTTAACGTTAACGCGATATTAATTTTAGCGGTGAAAAAAATTCGTATCCCCACTTAATTATATAGCGGCTCATAGTGGCGTACTAGGGTATTAGGTGAATATTGCATTTATATAGCGTTTACTAGTAAAATAGATGCTTAAGTAGTGTCTTAGCTACCTTACCGCCTAAGTTTCTACTTAATTTGGAAAAGATTTAGACAGTAAAGTTACTACTAAGAGTTACTATCTAGATCCTATCCAGGCTCCTACTTAATAAACTGCAAAGCCTCTATTAGGCTCTTTAAAGCTCTGCTAGTTGCCATCCTTTAGCTATTTATTAACCTAATTATCCTTTTTAATTTGCTTAATATAAGTCTTAATTTCTAGCGTCGTATTAGCAATTTTCTTATCCACCTTCTTCTGAATTTTATTATTTAGTTTAAACCATAATAGGTAAGGAATTAACTCTATAATATACCAGCATTTATTAAAGTAGTAACGCTTTCCGCATAGGCACTTTAGCGGCAGTCGCCTTTCCTTCCATTAATTTAGGCTTTAATTTAGGCTTTAATTTAGGCTTTAAATTCAGTAATTTGCTTAACTTATCCTTAAAGGTGGCTGCGAAGGATCCTTATAGGGTTTTACCCTTTTAGGCAAGCTCCGTACAAGGGTAATTTTAGTAGATTTTAACCAGTTTAAAAAAGGTAGGAAGTGTCTTCTTCTTCTACTTAAGCCTTTTAAGCTAGTTCTTCTAATATTCTAACCAGCTTAGTATAATTAAATTAACTGCGTATATAAAGTCTCTTGCTAATTAGTTACTATTTACCTTAGGCAGATCTAGCTCCTTGCACTTAGTATATACCTTCTCCTACTCCTCTAACTAGACCTTAAAGTTCTAGTTTTAAGGCGCTTTCTTAAGCTTTATATACTAGGCAGCTACTTAAAACCTTTAGGCGTTATTAGTTAGAGCAATTCTCTGCTTTAGTAACACTAAGACATTATAGGTAGTAACGTATTTAAATATGTAGATAAGGTAGGTATATAAGATTAAGCTTTAGATATAGCTGCGTAATATATTAAGAGCTAATAGCTGTTTTCTATATAGCTTTATATTATCTCTATAGTCGGCTTTAAGCGTATAGAGCTCCTCCTTTTTCTCCATATTTAGCTCTATAAGCTTTATCTTCCCCTAGCTATTAGTATCCTTAGGTAAGGCTTAAATAGGTTCTTTAAGCTTTAGCAGTTTAGTTTTAGGTATTAATAGATTAACATACTCCTAGAGACGATTGTTATTTACTTTTAACTTAATAACCTTAATCCATTTATCCTAATTGTTTAGGCTTGCTAGGATAATAAATAATATAATAATAGGTTTGGTTTCTTATTAAGAGTTTATTATCGTGGTTATTTATAATTAAGATAATAATTAATTAGAATAAAGGCTTTGGAATTAAAGATAATATAGTAGTTGGCTTAGGCTTATAACTATTAAATGGACAATTAGGTATAAGAACTCTATCTATTAAAGAGGGCTTTAGAGTCTCTATATATATACCAGATAGGTTATAAATAGAATAATGACTACGTTGTTATTCTGTAATGGAAACAAGTATTTAGACATTTAATAAGATATATAAGGAGATATATAAGGTAAGGAGCGGGGTATTGAGATATAGGGTTTTAGGCTTAAAGCTAGTATTAAAATAGTGGTAAGGAAATCCGATCTAGTTTAATACAAATATTTATTTTAAAAATTAATTTATATTCTATAATGTATCTTATCCCCTAGTATTCTTAGCAGAGGGTTATAATTTATAAATATATAGATATAATTACTTAAAGAATTTATTGCACTAATAAAATATATAATAGTTCTTATAGTTAGGACGTCGCTTATAGAAATATATAAAATTTAATTTTTAAAATATTTATTTTTTACTAAAGCAAGGCCTATAAGCTTTTAGACACTTTATAGAAGATTTTTGCTAGTAGTAGGGGTGCGTAGGGGGCTAATATTAGTGCCCTATTCTAATTGGTCCAGGAGTTAGATGGAGTTAGTCTATATACTATCCTATATTACTAGAATAAATCTTTTATAGAGCGTCTAATTTATAAGATAAGGGTTATAACGGTATGGTTAGTTCCGTTAGATTTTCCTACCGCCTGCCTAATTAGGCTAACCGCCTTCCTAATTAGATATACTGCCGCACCTTTTAAACAGACTTATTTTTATTACTTCCTTAATAATTACCTCCACTACTAACTTTACTAATTATACCTTATTAGCCTTAAGCTCCTAATATAGAAGAGAAGATATAGCTAGCTATTAAGGCCTATAAGCTTAGTTATTATAAAAGTAAAGAAGGCTATATAAAGGTATATAATATTAATCTAAATATATTTCGTCATCGCCTTAGTAGAAAGTAGAGGTCCTATTAAGTCGCCTATACTAACTAATATTATATACAGCATCCTGTTAATTCCGGTGGTTAGCGCTTATAATTAAGCCACCAACTAACCCAAATTTAGTACATTTCGTCTTGGCAGCTAAATATTAAAAAGAGACTGCCGAACAACCTTACCTAACAGTTAATTTAAAGCTTTTTAACGCCTCTGCCAGCCACATTGTAATTAGGTGTATTAGTGAACTCTATACGGTAAGGAACCTGACTTAGGAAGTCTCTACTAATTAATAACACGTCTTCTAGTTTCCTACCCCTCTTCTAAGCTACTAACGCGTTATTTATAACAATCCTTAACTTCCTTAAGCCTCTATTACAACCTTTGCCTTATTCTTCTATTCTAGTATCTAAATAACCTTTTTAGTGGTAAAAAGGTTTAAAAATGGCTTGCTTTTGTCCTAGGTGACTTTATAGAAGTTAGAAATAGGCCCTTAGATGTATTAATTACGCTATTAAAACGGATATTAATGGCGGTGGTTATAAATAAGGTTTCTAAGTTTAGATAAATATTAGGTCTTGGCGCGATTATAAGGGACTTTAGATAGCTCTATAGATTTAAGTATAAAGATGTTTATCTGCGCCTATTATAAGTTAATACCATCCTTATTACTTTTTTTACTAAATTTATATATTTCTATAATAAGTTTTAACTAAAATCTTTTAGATTCTATCCTTAAAGGTATCCACTATATATAATCCTTCTTATATAAAAAGAACTCTAGAACCTACTTTACCTAATCCTCCTAGAGCTCCACTGCGCCTTCCTAGCTTTAAAAGCTTCTTTAGCTTCTTTAGTAATACAACTATGCCGAATACTCCTTCTGCTTGCTCCGCTGCATCTAGTCCTACTCTAACGCCTACCACCCCGAACCGTTGCATTTGTTAAGTAATTGCTTATCTTAATTAACAGGAAAGACGCGAGGAATAGAAATAGGAGGAGCGAGCTATAGAACGTATTTAACGTTACCTATAAGGGCGCGAAGAGGCTTTGGGGAAGATTTAAAGGAACAATATAAATTCTATCTAAATCTAAGGGTATATAGCTCTTGAAGAGAACAAGACGTTGCGTAAAGAAGAGAAAGGAATAACCAGAGAATCTTATAATTAAATAGTCAGGGGTCTTGGTCAATGCGTGCGCACATACACACGCGGACGGACTTCGGTAGAATTCAATTAATCTGGCAGAACTTGGCAGAAGTCAATTAAGGCATCAAGTTTATCTATTAAGTGTTTTACTAAGACATTCCTACTGTAACTAGGCTAGTCCTATTATAGTACCCCCCCTTTTAACTAAAGGTTTAAAATAATTCAATTTAGTTAAGAGTTTATAATTTTTTTATTATGTGTTATATTTTCGCGTTAAGTGGTGGTCTTGGCAAGGCAGATCTAACCAATTAGACAACTTTAACCGCCAGTTAAAGTTCCTTAATATCTTGCATATTATATAATCGCGTTATAAACGTCGTAACTTATTTTAAGTTCTTTTCAAATTTGAGTTTCGTGTATTCGTATTAGGTGGCAGTTATTTACCTTTATATTGTGTCCATCTAGCTAGAGTAGGCCGCGAAGGATAGTCCTTATAGAATTCTTTTACTAAGGAAGGCGCGTTAGCCTTAATCTGATTATAGGTTTCCTAGGTTTATGTTTTATATCCTTCCCACTTAATAAGAAGTTTAAATTATTTAGATTATTTTTTCCATCGCATATTATTAATTAAGTTAATAAAGTAAGAACCGTTACTATTGTTAACAATTACGGGAGGTAGCGGCGGCACTTCGCGAGTTAAAGGTTTACCTTTTAAAGGTTGCAGCAAGCTTATATAAAACGTTAGGTGTATTTTTATCTCAGTTAGCAGTTTGAGCTTATAGGCGTATAGGCTTAGTTTCTTTTTAATTCGGTATAGGTCCATAAACTTCCAATTAAGTTTCTTTAAGGGCCGTTAAGTCTTTATGTTTTGTGTATTTAGGTAAGCCATATTACCTTCTTTAAAGTCCCACGCGGGAGCTTATCCTTTATTTGCATGCCATTCCTATACCATTTAAGCGTATATTAATTCACTTTATAGTAGTTCTATTAACTGCTTTATTTAATCAGCGAAGTTGTGCGCATTAATTAACTAAATCCGTTTAATTATAGGTCCTATTACATTAATTTTAGGTCGTGGTTTAAATCCAAGTTAAGGGTCTTATCCGTAGGTCGCGTAGAACGGCGTTATACCTATTAATTCGTTTATTATATTGTTCGCAGTAAACTTAGCTAAAGGCAGCCACTTTTCCTAGTCGTCTTATAGGTAGGAGTAGTACATTTATAGGTATTGTTCCATAATCGCGTTCGCAATTTTAGTTTAACCATCTGTCTCTAGATAAAATGCAGTTAAGAGTTATATTTGTATACTTAATTGTTTATATAGAGCTTACTAGAAATCTAAAATAAACTGGCTTCTATAGTTGGATATTATTAAGTTAGGGAGTCTATGCAGCTTAAAGACGTGTTTAATAAAACATTTAGCTACTAAGATAACATTAATTAAGTCCATAGGAATTATATATCGCATTTTTATAAGGCGGTTAACTACTACCATAATATTCATAAATCCGTTACTGCTAGGTAAATCTACTACGAAGTTAATTAAGATATCACGCCATCTTTATATTAGAATTAACAATAGTTAGAGTACTCCTTGTTTCTTTATATAAGAAGTCTTTCCATGAACACACGTTCTATATACTTAAACATATTTTCGCATATAGTTATACATTATAGGCCAGTAATATGCTTGTTAGACTATCTTATACATTTTTATACGGCTAGGATGTCCCGCTATAGGAAAGTTGTATATAAATTCGAGTATCTTAAATCGCAAAGGTTTGGAATTTGGGACTACTATATTCTATTAATAGTATAGTTAATTGTTACAAATTTCGCATTTAGCAAGTATAATATCTTTATACTATCGTTTTCCTATTTAAATTGCTTCTATTATATCTGCTATCTATATATTGTTCTTATATTTATATTCTATCAGCTTATTAATTTCCATTTCCTATTTATTAATTTCTAATTCATTTCTATTAAGTTCCATATCTAGGAACATAGGATGTAGTTTCTTAAAATGTTTAGGGGGTAATAGGATCCGTAATTGATTTGTAATCCATTTATCTAAAGCGTTTATAGGTAGGTCTTGTAATCGTTATGTTAATATATTAGGCTTTTAATTAAGTTTGCCTAGTTAGTACGTAATCTTAAAGTTAAATTATAAGAGGTATTCGGCCTAACGAATTTAGCGTTGCGTTAATTGCTTTATAGTTATAAAATACTATAGGTTCTTGTGGTCCGTTAATACGCATATTAGGAATAACAATCCTTTAAGTTTTAGACGCCATTGTTTAAAGTATCTAATAATTGTAAGTAGTTCCTTATTGTATATCTTGTAGTTTAATTTGGCAGGGGCGAGCTTTTAGGAGAGAAAGGCTACTAAATGCAGCTTACTGTTCTTATTATACTGCGATAACATTCCCCCTAGGGCATAATCAGACAAGTCTGTTTTAACAATATATTTAAGGTTAGGGTCAAAGTAAGCGAGAATTAGGGCAGTTGTAAAGCGTTATTTTAAATTATTAAAAGCTTATTTGTATCTAGCAGTCTATTTAAATTTTATGTTCTTCCTTATTAAGTTTACTAACAGTTGGGTAATTTTCAAGAAGTGGTTAATAAATTAATAGTAGAAATTTGCAAATTCTAGAAATCCTTAAATATCTTATACGTTACTAGGGCTTCCCCAGTTTATAATAGTAGCGACCTTCTTAGGGTCCATTTTAATTCCGTCGCGGGATATAATTAGGCCTAGGTACGTGACTTTAGACGCGTAGAACTTGCATTTCTTAATATTATATTATAAACCTATATCTCGCAAATATTTAAGGACCATTTAGATGTGTTTTCAATACTTAGAAAGCGAAGATAAGTAGATTAAGATATTATTAATATACATAGTAATAAATACATTAAGGAATTCACGAAGTATATTATTAACGTATTGCTAAAATATACTAGAACCGTTCTTTACACTAAATAGCATTACTAGGTATTTAAAGAGTCCCCATTATATATAAAAGGCTATATACTTCTTATCTCCTTCTTAGACACGAATTCAATTAAAGGCAGCGACTATATCAAGCTTTGTAAAATATTGTGCCTTTACTAGACGGTTAAGCGTCTCTTAAATTAAGGGGATTGGATATTAGTTTTAAATCATAATTATGTTTAGAGCTTAATAATTAATATAGAATCTTAAGCCTCCTCCTGGCTTTTTAATAAATAGTACAGGTAAGGCGAATAGAGATTAACTAGGGCAAATAAATCCTTTTTCTAGATGCTTATTAAGGTATTATTACATTATAAGCAGTTCTTTCTGTGACATACCGTATAGCAGTCCGAACTTTAGTGTTATATTAGGTTTAAGTTCTATCTTAAAATCATATATATCCCAATGTAGGGGTAGTTGGTCTGCGAATCTTTTCTCAAACTCGTTAATTAGATTATAGTACTCTTTAGGCACAAGAGGTTAAGGGTTAATATATTACTTTAGTTCTAGTACTTTCTTAATATCTTCTATAGTTATAGCAAAGATTTTATAGTCTTATTTTTATGCTAACAAAATAAAAGGTGCGGCTTATATTATACGAATTTTAAAAGGTTTCGGCGTAACGTCTTCGCATTCTTTACTACCATCAGTAGTTGTAGCCATATCATTTTGGTTTGGGGTCCATAGCAGGGGCAGTTTATATTATATTAAATTTAAATAATCTTGTGCATGTTTATAGGGTTAGTGGTATTTTAAGCAATAACTTCAGTAGTAGGTTATGCGGAATTTTAGTGTTTCTTTAACCCAGCTAATTAAAGGGTTGTGTTATTTTAGCCATCTATATCCAAGTATTATCTTATATTGCTTTAGGGGTGTTATAAATAAGGAAATGTATTTAAGGTATTTACCTATCTGCATTTTTACGAGAGTGTAGTGCGTTAATTTGCCATATATTAAGGGTTTGCCGTTAAAGCCTTATAGGCCTTAGGGCTTATTAAGTTTCTTTAAATTTAGGCGTTGGGTTTTCGCGTAGTTTATATTAATAAAGCCTATACTAGTGGCTCCGCTATCTATAAGAATTTATACCTCCTTCTATTTTCCAAGTGTTTAAATTTCGCCAAGTATATTAAGGGAGTTATATTATATATCAGCGCTAAAAGAGCCTAGATACTTATGCTCTTCCACTTTTTATCCTAAGGCGCGACTTAGCCCTAGGACGATTTATTTTCCAAGTTAGCTAAGGGTAAGATGCTTTATAACAACTAGGTATAATTTATAGAATAAGTATAGGTTAAGGAGCGAGTACAGCTTAAAGAATAAGTGCAATTTAAGGAGTGGGTGCGATTTAAAGACCAGGAGGAACTACAGCGGACTTTTTTAAAAGGGTAAGTTTGGCAATTCCTTTAAATATATCCTTTTTTACCATATCCAAAGCATTCTCCGTTTGTGGCTTAAGTTCTTTATTCGTTAGTTCCTAAGGGTACATAAGATTAAATGGTATTAAGGTCCATAGGGTCGTATATAGGACTTTTTAGGTTTAGAGAGGGATCGCGTTTTAGGGTATATATTAGTTTCGTAAAGTTTTAAACATAAGGCGTGGTCGGCTTTAGAGAATAAGTTTATTTATTATATTAAAGGTCCTCGTCAATTCGTTAACATATTATAGCGAATTTAGGTAGGTCTTTTAGTAGTTCCCTACCTACTAACTAGGCTTTAATCTTATCCAAAATAGCTTATTAAAGAGCAGCGACTTTAGCGGCTTTATTCCAATCTAGTTTGCCAATAAGGCCTAAAAATTCCGAAAAGAAGCTAGTAAATTCTCGGTTCCATTATTATAGGTTTTTAAGTTTAGTAACAGCTGTGTATTTACGGCTGGCGTTATTATACGTTCATTCTAGTAGGGAGATAAAGATTTTAAAACTAACAAAGGTGCCGTTATGGAAGAATAGATCTATAGTTCGTGCAGCGTCCTTACTTAAACAAGACATTCTATAGCTAATTTTGCTAGCTTTAGTAGGGTATCAGTTGTAGTTTATTAAGAGTTTAAGACGGAGCTTGGTTATAAAGGGATATAGGTTGTTTTAATTTCTATTAAACATTAGAGGATTAGGGAGCTTTTTGGATTTTATAACGGGTATCAAATTCGTTATAGATATAGGTTAAGTTACCATTACTGGTTCAAAGTTCGCGTTTAAGGGGCCAGGTTCGGATACAGTTATATTAATTTCATTTGTAGGCGGTGTTGGGGTCTCTAATATAAATGCTTAAACATTATGGAGTTCTTTACGGAGTGCTTCTATTAATTGCTAATACTAGGCTTCTAGTGCAGCCCGCTACTAAGCTAAGGCATCTATAAAGGACTGTTGCATTATGGTTAACTGTTCCCTAACTAGGGACATAATACTTATAGTTATTAAAAAGGATTTGGGTTCGTTTGCCATTTCAATAGTAGTTGTTTTTTTTGACGCAACATAATATAAGGGCACGAAGAGGCTTTAGGGAAGATTTAAAGGAATAATATAAATTCTATCTAAATCTAAGGGTATATAGCTCTTGAAGAGAACAAGACGTTGCGTAAAGAAGAGAAAGGAATAACCAGAGAATCTTGTAATTAAATAGTTAGGGGTCTTGGTCGATGCGTGCGCACGTGCGCACGCGGACGGACTTTAGTAGAATTCGATTGATCTAGCAGAACTTGGCAGAAGTTGATTAAGGCGTCAAGTTTATCTGTCGAGTGTTTTACCAAGACATTCCTACTATAACTAGGCTAGTCCTGTTACATTACCAACGGCTTAAGGAAAGTAACGCTTAAGTGCTTGTTCCTTACTCCCTAAGATGCACAATTAAAGGCCTCTATTGCTACCTTTAAGAACCTATCTCTTGCATTACTGCATTAGTTAAGTAACTATATTCTACTATCCACCGCATTATTAATAAAGCGCATACCCCAACGCGTAGAGGTTACCGTAATGCTCTTATATACGGCTTACCTATTTAATGTTGTCTAGTTAATTTCCTAGAGTTGAATAACTGGGCGCGTTATCTTACCTACTTGGAGCTTTCCTTCCACGCGGGAGTATCTTATTCTAATTCTATAGTTGCTTAATATCTTAAGAAGGAAGGCTTCCGACAATGCGTTGCTTAAGTAAAGCCCTAGCTTACTACAGCTCACCGCCGCGCCCAATTGGCGTTTATATTAGCTTACCGTTACTTCTAAGTAGAGGATTAGTAGAGAGTTATGTGGATAGATGAGGCAGCTATATACCGTGGTGGCCACTAGCGACTTTTTGTCTTTAGAAGACCTAGCGAATAATTTAATTCTACCTGCCTCTGTCCTAAGTTTAGCAATATACCTCATACAATGGTATGGGCTGCATTCTATGGTATAGAAAAGGGCCCTCTACTATTCTGGAATAAAGAAGAATGGGGCAATATTACCGCTTAAGGCTTCCTAGATTACATTTATCTAAAGCTTAAAGAATTCTATAGCTTCTACAATATTAAGTACGCTATATATTTCCCTAATCACGAACTTAGAACTACCCTAATAATTATATAAATGGACAACGCTACCTGCTATAAAGCTCGTATTACCATTACCCAATTTAAGGAAGACAATATTAAGTTACTTAATTGGCCAGTAAACAGCCCAGATCTTAACCTAATTAAGGACGTTTAGAATCGGATAAAGACTTAAATAGCTCAGTAGAAGCCTCGCCCAACCTTAAAAGAAGTAATACAGGTAGCAATTAAATCTGCATAGGAGAACCTGGAGGCTTGCTTCTTTAAGAAGCTGGTTGCTTCTATGCCTGCACGCCTACAGGCAGTAATTAAAGCAGAAGGCGGACCTACCAAGTGGTAGAGGATAGTAGAAAGCTTGGAGGAGACATTTAGACACTTGTTTGATTGCTAAGCGTTGATTTTAACACTCATTTGGCTACTGTGACTTTAGAAATATTCGTATATAGGCAATCTACCATACAATCATTGATTTTGAAAAGCTTCATATATTTTTGATATTGAGGTCTTATAAAGCTCGCTGCCAAGACAGGGAACCTCATACTAATCCGTATAAGGGTCTCCGCCCGAGAGGCGTCACTAGTAAGGCGCTAACCACCGGAATTGACAGGATGCTGTAAGTCCTGCTGGGATGCAATAGTTCAATATTATATTTACCTTACTTAAGCTAGATTTCTATATTAATATTATACTATTCGCACTATTACCACCCTTATACTTTAACGCGAATCCACCATCCTTCCATATTATATCTTAGTCAATCCTTTAGGCAGAATAGATATATCAGTTCCTAAACCGACAGGAAGAGCTATATACTTATTATATATATTCTCTTACTACAAATAGAGCTCTTACTAGTAATAATCTAGCCTGCGTATAGCAGTTCTTTAAAGACAATACCACCACTAAGACTTAGTATAATATCGCTAAGGGGTCGTTCGGTTGCGGCTTCAGATTGAATTTGAGGGGTTCAGAACAGAACCGATCTGAAGCTCAAATCTGATTCTGACGCGATCGTTGGGTTGATCTGACAACTTTCTGATCTGAAGCTCCTCCAGATCGGTAAGCGCGTCAAACTTGAAAGCCATACCGTATGTAGCAGTTGAACTGAGGCTCTTGGCATCAGTTCAATCTAAGGCCTTGTATACGCGCCCAATTAACAACTGCTTATAATATGGCGACTCCACCCACCCCAATCGCGACGCTGTTTCAGTCGCGCCTATATGTATTTTATGACGTCCTCATCTTAACTCTCGCGATCGCGATGATATTGCTTCCGCGCGTCGCAGGCGTCACCATTGCTCTACTTCGGCCTCTACGGAAGCTGGGGGAGGGCGCCGAGGGCGTCGATTGAAGAGGAGCCATAGCAAAAGGTCGCGATAGAGGCTGCAGTAGAGGTACTCATTCAAATCGTTCATCAAGATCAATCGCGTATTGTGCGACGTTAGATTCTGGGCTTCAATCTAGAGGCTTACCGAACGATCGGCTTAATTACAGCTTCAACTAAGCCACGGTAGTAGCCGCCACTAATTACAAAACGGTCAACACTAAAAGACGCACTGATGCAAGAGATTCTGATTTGGCGTCAGTTCGCAACCGAACGACCCCTAAATTAGATATTTAGAACATAGATAAGACTGGCTATGCTATAGGCTTTACCTATAATACTAAAGTAGTAGTACTATAAGGTAGTCTTATTAATTTTAAGACAATTAATAGATTAATATTACGGACGCTTTAAGTACGATATTACGACTACTTGGAGAAGAGTCGCAGGAAGCTAGTTGGTTAATATAGGCACAGTCTAGGATGGATCTGGTGGAACTATATAACGAGAAATAGTAACTAAGGTCACGTGGTATTAAACGCGTTAACTGCGTTAAATAAAAGGGATATTACGTTTAATATAGACAACACGTACCTTACGTATAAGAGAGGATTTCTTAGGAGTATGGTTGTGTATTTAAAGGACCTCAGTCCCTACTATAGATAGTTCTCTCCTTATAGTAAATCTTAGAATACAATTAGAGTTAATCTATTAGGTAACCACTCCACTAGTTATTATTATGTTATTAATTTGTTCTTACCTATATACTTAGCCTAATAATAGAACCTACTATAGTTCCTGCTATAAGGTTCCATTACACATTTACTACCAAGATTACGGTATTAAATAAAGTCGAATAATATGCCACCTAGAGCACCAGTTATAATAGTATTGGCAATAGCCACAACCTTAGGGCCAGGAGATACCAGTATAGACAATAGGGATTCTTAAGTGGTTACGCAAGGTCAGTTACAGGAAATGGTTAATCACTTATAAGATAATAATAGGATACTTAAAGAACGCATTAATAGAATTAGAGTAGCAAAGATCAAGCTACCTTTAATTAAACGATTCTTAGGAGAGAAGTTAAAGCTTAAGGGATTTCTTACGCAAATGCACTTTAAGGTAGTATAAAAAGGAGCGAAGTTAGTAACATCGTTAGATTAAGTAGCCTATGCAGGATTGTTCCTAACAGGGAGAGCACTTAAGTGGTTTAAGCTATATCTTATAGAAATACAGGCTAATGGTATAACAACTACTAACCAAGACGTACGGTATATATTTGCTAGTTAGAACGGATTCGCGGAATAACTAATATAGATATTTAGAGACCCGGAGGCTATAACCATAGTAAAACAAAAGCTTCAGAACTTAGTACAATATACTTTAGCAATTAAGTATACAATACAGTTTTAAATACTAGCTATATAGGTTAAGTGGAATAACAGGGCGCTTATAGCATAGTATAAATAGGGACTTAAGGCTAAAGTCTAGGATGTAATTATCCTAATAGAAGATGTAGATACTCTAAGAGAGTTAATAAATCAGTTAATAAAGATTAATAATAGGATCTATTAAAGGGAACAAGCTAAAAGAGGGTAAGATAAAGTTCCATAGTTATATAAGGCGCAGAGTATGCAATAACAGACACAGAGTTAAAAACTATAGAATGGCGCAGAGTTAATAGACCTAAGTGGTACCAAAGAAACCTAAAGGTGGGAAAAGAAACTATAAAAACCTAGAGGTTAAGAATTAAGTAATTAAAGGACCTAGAAGTAAAGGCTAAACCAGGGATCTTAGCAGCAGAAGACGTTTAAGTGGACTCTACAGTAAGAAAAATAGTTTAAAGATAGGGCTTATATAAATTATAGAAAACAGGGTTATTTTGCTAGAGACTATAGAGGTGGTTAGAGTAACTATATAGTAAAGGGAACTAGGCTAGCAGACGGCACATACGTATAGAGGGACGACGGTGCACTATAAGGAATAAAAGAGTGTTCAATTAATAGTTTTGCGTATTATTATAATAACGCATGCCAAATTTATAAGGACGCTAAGTATGGCGTAAGCTATTAGCTATAGGAGCTATTATTATCTAAGTTTAAAGGAACTAGCAAACCAGCTTATAGATTAGATATTAAAGATAATAAGTTTAATAAAGGTAAAGCATTTACCAATAATAAGGTAATAAAGGCAGCTTACTAAGAGCATATAAACCTTAGAGAAGTTAAAATAGAAGTAAAGACTAAGACCATTATAGAACAAGGTTTAGTAATGGGTATTATAATACTATTAGATACAATTTCCATCGCTTTATAAAATAATAGGAGCAACGTTTAAAAGAAACTAAGTAAGCAGATAACTGCTAGTGCTAGCTTATTACTTAATAAAGGTAAAAGGCCACAGGCTTAAGATTCTTAAGTAGAGATAAAAGAAGCTTAAGATTCTTAAGATAAGATAAAACATACCTAAGGACCTACAACGGACGAAAACTAATGGGAAAGGGTAGTAACTTAGTTTAATAACAAACAAATAAGTATAGGACGCAAGTTTAAGAACCACAAGTTTAGAGAATAAATAAGAACATTAGCAATTCTAGGTAAACGCAGTATTTAGCCTAAAGATTAAATAGTTAATACCAGAATTAAAAAGTAAGACGACTATAAAGATCCGGCTGCAAGACGCAGAAAATAAGAAACTATGGATAAGTTTAAGACAAGAATTATTGCATAGTAAGAGCAAAAGCTAGATAAGAGGTTAGCTATGCCAGATTATATAAGGGATAGAGCACCCGTATAAAGAGTTACTAATAGGCCGAGTGCAGGGACACCTAGGGTAAAATGGTTAGATAAACTGGAATAAAAAGAGGATCTAGATATTCTAACTAGGTTTAAAGAAAGACATACTAAAGGATGTCACGATGTAGTAATAATAAGGTACTTTCTAATAGATAGACCATATACACTAAACCAGTTGTACGGAAAGTGGTATAGGCAACAACATAATAACGAATAGGAAGACTTTTATATATAGCTAGATAAAAAAGTTATCTAAGACTAACCCATTATAGAAAAATATATAAGTCATATTAAAGGAGCATTAATTATAATATTAAGGAACCTAGAAGAAGGATCTAGGGACTAGAGAAGTAAGCAATAAATTTTAATACCTATAGCGGAAATACCAGTGGTTAGGTTAACCAGGTATAGGTTTAAACTTAAGGATAAAGATAAACTAAGAGTTAACCCAAAATATGTAGCGCATTATACACTATCGTAGATAGCTTATGTGGATAATATATATAACATATATAGAGCACCTAAAGATAAGAACCGGAAGTACCCAGTAAGGATATATTAGGCACTAGAGGAAAGGCGGTTTAGGAATGCTAAATATATATATAGTTGGCACCCAGTAGAAGTATAAGGTTAAGAAGACTTAACACTTTAACCAGGAAGATTCCTTATGGAAGAATACCTAGACGGATAATAGTGGTAGGAGTGCCTAGAGAATACTTGTCTATAGTATATAGAGGAAAAGAAACGAACTAAGTATTAGCCAAAGTTGGATTAAGTATAGGCAGGATCTAGCAGCCAACAGTTAGGAAAAGGGGAGGCGCATAAAACCAGAGGGAACTAGTATTAGAGCCTTAGACCCTTAAAGGAATTTAAGGTTAGCACCTAAATTTAAAAGCCAAGTAGTAAGATTAGTAGTTTAAAGTATTAGTAGATAGTGGAGTAATAAGGAACCACATATTACCAAAGGCAGTAAAAAGAATGGGGTTACTATATAGACAGAAAGAACACCTATATCCACTTATAACAATTTTAGGAGATTAGATAGCCTATAGAGGAGGCATTATTAATCTTAAAATAGGACCTATTTAGTTAACTATTAAAGGGAGACCAGTTAGAATGTCTTTTAATA